>Ga0208742_1000065_pt1 | contig 42903 bp, 50 predicted proteins | sample CryBogCBH28Sep08_FD_184601 | JGI IMG/M metagenome (GOLD analysis project Ga0208742, IMG submission 184601) | Freshwater microbial communities from Crystal Bog, Wisconsin, USA - CBH28Sep08 (SPAdes) (version 2) | ecosystem: Environmental > Aquatic > Freshwater > Lake | place: Crystal Bog... | reverse complement strand
GCCTTCGCCGTCATAGTTCTGACCGTTAGGGTCTGGTGCGCCAGCGTGGTTGTAGCAAAGGGTTACAAACGCTGAGCAATCAGCAAACACAGGCCACTTGATTGGGTTCTGGTTGATGGCTTCCATGCGTTGTCCACTTTCGGTGTAGTGAAACTGCTGGTGATGAGCCGCAAAGTACTTAGCCCAGCCTACGATGTTTTGTCTTACGTCTGTCATGTGTCTCCTTATGAAATTGTTATTGTGTAAGTTCCAGCAGCAGAATAACTTGCTTCGCCATCTATGGTTGAATAGTCTGAGTTAACAGACCAGAGAACAACAACTTGACCATCGGCACCAGGGTGCTCGCTTCCGCCTGTAGAACTTGGATAAGCACCACCACCTGCTGCTGAATACCCAGCAAAAGAAGTTGCGCCACCAGCCCCGTATGAATAAACATTTTTGTTATTTAATCTATCTAGGAATGTTGCCGTTCCGCCAGCGCCTACAGTCGCAGAAAAAGATGCTCCTGCAGTTGTTGTAAACGTACCAGAATTTGTAGCACCACCACCTGTGGTACCACCACCGTTAGCACCAGTTATACCAAACGATACGTACCTAGCAGCAGGTGAACTTGGTGGAGGGGGTGTGCCACCGCCAGGGTTAGAACCACCACCACCGCCACCAGAAGGGGCAGTGTAGTGAGATGAAGCAACTACGCCATGGATAATCATTAAGCGATGTCTCCGGTGACTACCCATGACGATGAGCCAAGGTAAATAGCAGTAGCGACAGAGCCAACAGCACGAAGCGTTGGACTACCTGCAGTAGCACCAGTTGAGAATACGCCAGTTCCAGTGATAGCAACTGCTCCAGCAGAAGAACCACGGACAATAGTTACTGACTGGCCAACTGTTGTGAATACAGTAGGTAGTGTTACGGTAACAGAGCCGCTGTTGTTCATAACAAGGATGCTGCTAGCGTCAGCAGTAGTTACTGAGTAACTGGTTGTCTTTGGTATTACGTTGTATGTAACGTTCGCAGCAGAAACAGAGATACCAGTAAGAGGGTTTGACGATAGCCAAGTGTTAAGGTCTGTGCTGCTAATGTTGTGGTTGTGGTCTGCTGCAACAACGTACTTACTTGACCCCGCAACAGCGGTGCCGTCAATAACGATGTTGCTAGGCGTAGTCGCTACACCTGAGTTAAGCATTACAGTCTTAAGTGTCTGTACTGCCTTTTGTGCTTCGGCTGCTTCAGTAGCAGTCCATACAAGAACAAAGTTAGAACCTGCAGGGTGTGTGTGAGTCCCGTCAATTGGGAAGGCTGTCTCGTTGTTGTAGTTACGGTTGACAATGGTGAAGGTACCAGAGGCGTACGTACAAAGAATCTTTTCCTCATTGGCTGTGCCATACTCAACGGCAACAACTAGTTTGGCACCAGAAGATAGTGCTGAACCAGTTGTAACGTCAAGCCACGAAGCAATAGATGTGCTTGTGGTAAAGGTTGTAGAGGTGTTGGTCAACGCAGCAGAGAGTGTCCCTGCTAGGGCGTTTGCAACATAGGAACGGGCGGGGAAGTCTAAAGCCATAATACTATTGTACCTTTCGGGTTAAGAGATAGTCGTAACGGGTTGATAGTTGTAAGGAGCAATGGTCTTAAGGAAAATAACGCAGTCACCTTCAAAACCGTTTTCGTAATTACCACGACGCTTGTGAGGTATCCAGTCAAGTGCATCAATAACGCATTGAACGCTCATCGGCCCTTCTTGGTACGTCATAATGTCTTGGTTCTGACGACGTTGCTCAAGCCAGTTAAATGAATCGTATGGGTCAACAAATACTTCAAGACCGTCAACGACATTAACTGAGAACAGTTGAACAACAACGGAAATCTGTGTACCTGATACAGCAGCAGGCCATGATTTAAGTGTCCAGCGGTGCAAGATAGGTGTGTAGTTGTTGTGCGGGTCAGCAAACAAGTTAACGTTTACCTGGAATTGTTCGGCGTGGTACTGAGGAACATCTACCTCAGTGTCACTGGTGTTACCATTAGGGTAGGAAGGAAGCGCCAAGTATCCAGCGGCATCTTCATCGTTAGGGTCAATGTTAACTAGAGCCTGAACTTGAGTTCCTGTAGACACTGGGCAGATAGCACCGTAATCAAAGTAAATCGGAATCTTCTTGTCGGGAATACCGTAGTCAAAAATACCAGAAGTAATGTTTCCTTCTGGAACGTACTGGTAAACCTTGGCGTTACCACCTTCGTTAGATGCGTACGGTGCGTAGATACCAACACCGCCAATAGCCATTAGTGGCACATTGTCGTATGGGTCCCAGTCAAGTGAGTTGACCATTCCCTGGCCTGTTGCAAAGTTGTATGAGCCTGTGTACGTAACCATAAGGTCAGAAGCATAGGCAGGTGCAAGCGGGTCACCAGAAATATAGTTAGTAAGGTCTAACTTACCTAGACCTGTGCTGCTTGTGTCGTAGTTGTTCCATGCAAACCATACGTAGCGTCCGTCACCAATGATGGCTGTTACTGGGTATGTCACTGGCTGAAGGATATTAGGAATCAGCGGTCCTGATTTAAGGTCACCAGTTGCAGTCGCCGTTGGGTCATAGACACTAAGCGTTTGACACATACGGATACCACGGTTAGTGCCAATGAAAATGAAATTCAAGTATGATTGTACGCATACTGGGTACTCGTCAGGTGACATTGGCAATGCCTGGATTGGTGTGTTAAGAGTAAAAGGAAGAGTTGTTGCAGAGTTGTTAGTAGTAGTAAACCCAGCATTAACAGTCGTTGATGAACTCATCAAGTTCGAACGGTAAATGCAACCACCATACTTCTTATTAGTTGTAGGTGACTGAACGTACCCAGCAAAGTAAACCTGTGTCATTCCACCTGTAGCGTCCGACCAAACCCAGTTAGGGTTTTGGTGGGTAGTAAGCATGTCAGGTATCTGTGAACTAAGTGCTGAACCACCTGTTGCTCCAGGAGAATACGATGATGGAACTGTAAATGTAAATGATGTAGCGCTAGGTGTACCTGTAACTACCCACGTAGTGTTAAATCCGTATGCGCCTGTTCCTTCAACGTGTCCACCACTAGTAGCAGAAGTTGCTGCGCTTTCGTTTGAATAGTACGTAAACACTGTGTTGCTAGTTACGCTCTTGACCGTAGTCGTGCCGTTAAACGCAGCGTGAGCGTTACCTGTAATAGTTATGCTTTGCCCTATAGATAATCCATGGTTGACGTTAGTAGTTACAGTTGCTAGACCACCTGCAACACATGAAATAGTGTTTATGTCTGAATTGGTAACACTGCCTGAAATAGAAATAGATTGACCAATGGCTAGATTGTGAGCCTTTTCTGTTGTAGCAGTAGCGGTAGTGCTTGAGACAGCAATAAAGTTAATAGACACAGAAGTGTCTGAAATGCTTGGGATAGCACCGTAAGCAGGGTATCCAGGTGAAGCAACACGGTTTTGAATTGCGTACAAACGATTTTTGCGTGATGCAACAAGTTGGTCGTTAACCCATTTAACCATGTCGTATCCACCTGTGTAGCCAGTGGTAACGTCGTTGGCCATGTACAGTGTGAATACTGTGCTTGGTGTGGTAATTGGGCAGAACCAGATACCTGTGTTTGTCGCTAGAAATGTGTACGTGTCGTTTGATGTAATGTCATAGAACGCCGTAGGGGTTGTGTTATTAACGCCTGATACTGTCTTGTTAACGGTACCGTCAAAAGTGCAGGTGGTTGCTGCTCCCCATGTACGAGCCGCAAGTACTGAGTAGATGTTTGTTCCGTTTAGATAAACAATGTAGTCACCACAACGAGTTAAGTGCATGTTGGCGTTTGGTGTCGAAAGCCCATCTTTGCGGTAGGTGTCAGGTAGCAGTGTCGCTTGAAGTGGGAACGAAAATACGTCCACTCCCTTACTGCTGAGGAATCGTGTTTCTTGGCTGTCTGACTTGCGGTCAAGGTACTGTTGACCAGCACCCATTGTCCATTCTGTTTGCTCACGGCGCCATAGACCTTCAGTGTTAACTGTTCCTTGTCCTGCGATGTTGGTCATCTGAATTGATTGACGTTGTGCAGGAATAGTTTTGTGACGGAACGCTTCACGGCGGTATGGTTCAAACGAGGTGTCAACTACAAAGGTGCGTGAACCATTGTTGGTAGAAGAAAGAGCAACTGCGTAGTGACCGAGGTTGCCGTTACCTGCACTAGAAGGTAAAAGACTAGGTACTGTGTAAGCGTCCCAGGCTTCTTCTTCCGAGTACAGATTGAACGTTACGCCCGAAGCAGTAACTAGGTTCAGTACAGGTGCGCCAGTATTGTCTGTTACATTAACGGTAACTGAAGTTTTGTTCTTACCGATGTCAGTAATGGCAGCAGCAGCGCTGTAGGTAGCACCAAAGAAACCTGTGACAATAAGCCTTGTAGACAGTTTTGCCATGTCGGCAGTGCTGATACCTGTGATGGTGTTGGAACCAGCAGTCAGCGTTCCAGTAAACGTCTTAAGCGATATGTTTGTAGGTGCTGTAGGCGTTGTTCCTTGAGAACCCTGGGGCCCCTGGTAACCTGAGTTACCAAAAGTAGTACCGAAGTTACCGGCCATTACCAGGCCCTAACTCGTGTGTACTGACGTTGTAGACGGTCTGCTTCTTCATTAATTCTTTGTGCACGGCGCATGGTCAATGCATTAACTGAATTAGCAACAGACCCAGCAGGGACTTCCTGGGCTTTACGTGGGTCAGGCTGTGACTCCATAAAGTTACGTGAGATTTCACGTGGAAGCGTTAGGTCAATTTCAGCACCTAGTGGAGGTAGGTCCAGCATGGTGGGTGTAAGGTTTACCACCGTAGACGTTGAGTATCCGTTGTGTGGTGCTGCTTCATCGTTGGTGCTTGGTGTGTTCAAAACTGAATCTGATTCGTCTACCAACTTAACAAATGGTGCAGAGTACATAACGTAAATAGGAAGTCCAGGCCAACCTGATTCGTATAGCACTAGACCTTTGCCCGATGGAAACACTGGGTCTGGGATACCACGAAGAACCTTCCAACGCTTAATTGGTGGGAAGGTACGGTATGGTGGTGCAATACGGTAACGCACTTCAAGAATGTCAATGAAGTTGTCAGGCAGTGCACCGAGGTCGTATCCAGCAAATACTGGGTTGTATGTTAACTGTGCTACGCCTACACGGAACAGTCCGTTGGTTGGACTAGACAGTGAGCGAAGGTCGTCATTAATAGCAACACCGATGTCGTAGCGTGAGTAGCGTGGGTTGAGGTAGCAGATGGTACCGTTGATGTGTGACGTTGGAGTAGAGCCATAGTAGCCACGCATGACAGTAGCAGTGTTCATGCTGTTGTCCCACTCAACAATGTAGAGTAACTCAAGTTCAATGGCCAGGATTACTCCAGGAGCAATACCATTTGTCTGAGCACCAGATAGAACCACTGTGATGTCATCTGAACCAATGCCACCCACCTGGTCAATCTGTACGGTACGTTCACGGATACCACCCATTACACGGCGGTATACCTTTTCAATAAGGTCGCCAAACGTTGTACCGTTACCAGTACTGCTTGAGCCACCTACGGTTATGATTGAGGGCATAGAAAGTCCTTTAGTTCTTTATCTATTTTACCATTAAGGTAAATGAGTCAACGTAACCCTGAGATAGTTCTACGATTGGTTGGGAGCAGTGGATACAGTTCATTAGGCAATCTTTATTACGTTCATACCACTGCCGTTTGAGGCTACGTTATAGCCACCAGGTCTTGCCGAACATCCTGCTACAGAAGCAGCACATTCTAAGTAAATGGTTGTAGTTGTAGATAATGTAATAATTCGTGAAATTGACAAAGCACAAAAACTTGTTCCACTGCTGTTGTTTGGCGACATACACCAAGAACTTCCATAAATGTTTGTTCCTGATAATGAAGCACTTGTGTCAGTTAAATAGATTTCCAACACATTTGGTATACCCGTATTAGAAGGTGAATAAAAAGATGCATTTCCATTTACAAGCCAAGTTCCAGCGGTTAAAGACAGTGAAGTAATGTTGTAGGCCGTATTTGCAGAAGTCATTGTTACTGCAGATGCTATGTAACTACTGTTGTAAGTTAATGCACTACTTCCACCCACCGCACCCCACGTTCCAGGCGTACCTGCTGCTGTGCAGACATAGAACTTTCCACTCTGGTCAATGACGTAGTCGCCCACCGCAAACGTACCTGAGACAGGTGCGCCCGAAGCCGTAGCACCGGCGTAACGTGATGCAGCCGTAGCCCCAGGAAGTCCGGTAGCGCCGATTGCTTCTTGTGAGATGGACTGAGCCATTAGTTATTCTCCTGTGGTGCTGTGAATGTTAATCCGTCAAATGTCCAGCCAATTCCAGCAGGATTAGCCTCGGTGTATTCCACGCAGGTTGCCCCTGTTGCGATTTGTGCATCTTCGATTGTGTCGGCGCTGACCACGTTAGAAACTGTGTTGCCACTCATAACTGCAAATGTTGCCATTATTGTCCTTTAGTAAAAGAGGTAGACGACACCAGCACCGCCAGTACCGCCTGTTCCTGAGTTAGAGGCTCCACCACCGCCACCGCCGTAGTTACCGCCGTTACCGCCGTTAATTCCTGAGCCGTTAGAACCGTTAGTTGCGTTGACTCCGAGGAAGGCATAACCGCCACCACCGCCACCACCACCGAATGTAATTCCTGAACCTGTTGAACCTGTGCCACCAGTTTTAGTGTCCGAGTTACCACCGGCTCCACCTGTCATTGTTCCGGTTGCTGAGGTTGCAGAACTGTATGCAGAACCGCCACCACCACCGATTAAACCAGCACCACCGGCTCCACCTGTTGCGTTGTTTGTCGCAGTCGTAGTTGTAAATGCACCAGCACCACCACCGCCAGATACTCCAGCACCAGCAGCACCAACAATAGCATTTGTAGAGGTAAATAGACTTTGACCGCCACCGCCACTAACACCAGGAACGGTACTGGTTGAAGCAGGTGCGCCTGTGTAAGAAATAGAACTTGCACTACCAACAACAGCAGAAGTTAAAGAACCAGCACCGCCTCCGCCTCCGCCAATGATAGATGCAATAACAGCAGTTTGACCAGTACCACCACCAGCACCACCACCGGCTACTAATGCACCGTATTGTGAGTAACCACCTGCTGAACCGGCTGAGGCTGAACCGCCTATACCACCGGCTCCAACAATAACTGACGTTGCTGCTTGTGACCAACCGGCTGAGAAAGCACCTGCGCCACCACCACCGCCTACACCAGCAGCCGTTGAGCCTCCACCGCCACCACCACCGATTGTAATTACATACACTCGGTTAATGCCAGTAGGGATTGTGACTGACCCAGTTGAGGTCAATGTCTGTTGTAGTTTTAATCCAAATGGTGTATCGGAAAATTGTGCGTTTGAGTAGATGTTTACTGCCATAGTTTGTCCTTAATAGAAAATGTAAAGAATACCAGCGCCACCAGCAAAAGTAGTTCCACCATTACCACCACCACCGGCTCCACCACCACCAAGACCACCAGTACCGCCGTTAATTCCTGAAGCGTTACCGCCGTTTCCGGCTACGCCTGCGCCACCCCCAGCAGCACCGTTTGTGTTTGTACCAGTAGTTCCAGTTCCACCCGTGTATGTCGTTGATGAAATCAAAGATTGACCGTTTCCACCATTACCGCCTGTGCGTGTTCCGGTTGTGCCATAACAACCGCCCCCACCGCCACCGGCGTAACCGTTTCCACCATTACCGCCAATTTGCGTTAATGAACTAACACCAATTGCAGAACCACCACCCCCGCCAGAAATACCTGAACCACCGTTACCGCCATTACCACCAGCAAAAGTAGTTCCACCACCACCGCCCCCACCGCCGACACCAGGGTTTCCGTTGCTTGCGTTAGTAGTTGATGAGCCAGCGCCACCGGTACCACCAGGTTGTCCGTAAAAGTTTATTGCGGCTGAAGCGGCGGATAAGGAAGAAGTAGCACCACCACTACCGCCGCCGTAGTATGAAACTATACCTTGACCACTACCACCACCGGCAAAAATGTGTCCGTAACGAGTAAAACCACCTGATGCACCAACACCACCAGCACCGACTACGCAAGAAGAACAAGCCGTTGTCCAACCCCAAGTAATACCCCCTGCGCCACCACCCCCAAAAGTAGAGCCACCACCACCGCCAACGCAGATAGCAAAGACCCAGTTAATACCAGCAGGGATAGTTACCGAAGTAGTACCAGCGTTGATAGTCTGGCGAAGTTGTAGTCCGTAGGGAACGATTTGAGATGTGTTTGAGCGAGGCGTGTAATTAGAAGCGCCTGGATTCCAGTCGGATACCTGACTACTTGAAACACCTCTATTTAACGGCTTACTCATTATGCAACCCTGTTGACGTATCCTGAGATTGTGATTACGCTGGCTGTTGCTGCGAAAGCGTAAACGGTGTTCGCAGCCGAACCTGTGCCTGTAAGAACAAGTCCAGGAGTAATAAGAGTTAGACCCGATTGTGGTGGGATAGTAATGATGATGTTCTGGTCAGGAGCCGTTGTTCCACCGTACTGCACCGTCAAAAGTACAGGCGAAGTCGAGGTGTTAGTGGCATAGAGCCATACTTCGTCAATGGCTGTAGAAGAAGTACCTGTGGCGTGGATAGTTGTTCCGGTAGAACTTGTGGCCACGACCTTGATTGGAAGCCCCTGTGTTGAACCACTTAGTAATTGCTTTGAGTATGTTGCCATGATTGTCCTTTATGAATACATTTGGTTAGGAATAATGTTTTGGTCACCGTCGCCCGTTGGACTAGTACTTGTGCTTGTTGAACCACTTACAACAATGTGCAGTTCGTATTGCATAGCAGTAGCACCAGATGAGGCGTAACCAAGTGAATACTGAATTGCGGTTGAGGCTTTAGCATAAACGGTAATTGAGCCGGAAATGAAACTAGAAGTTAAAGAGTTTTGTTGAGATGATTGGCCAACTGTGGTAACTACGTTGGAGTCGGTGTCGGTAGAAATAACCGAAAACACACCAAGTGTTGATGATGTAGTTGCTGCGGTTGTGACTTTACCGTAATACTGAATGGTGTAAAGACCAGCAGTCGAAGGAGTATATAACGTAGTTGCTGCGATTGCTGCTGACTGTGCCGTAAGGTCAACGGTTGCGTAAGCACTTGCAAGCCCACCCTGAGTTCCCTGTACACCCTGATACCCCTGATACCCCTGCGTTCCTTGAAAACCTTGGTTACCTTGTGGCCCTTGGTAACCCTGACTACCTTGTGCTCCTGAACCTGTAAGACCTTGATACCCCTGGAATCCTTGATTACCTTGAGGCCCTTGCGAACCAGTAGAACCTTGTGAACCTTGAGCACCAGTAGAGCCTGTGTTACCTGTTGCTCCCTGAGAACCTGTAGAACCTTGAGCACCAGTCGAACCCTGCGCTCCGGTAGAACCTTGAGAACCAGTTGACCCTTGTGAACCTGTTGCTCCCTGGTTTCCCTGGAAACCTTGAGGCCCCTGCGAGCCAGTAGCGCCTTGTGCTCCGGTGTTACCTTGTGGCCCAGTAGAACCTTGTACGCCTTGCGAACCAGTTGTCCCCTGTGTGCCTTGCGTGCCCTGTGCGCCAGTTGTTCCCTGCGTTCCAGTTGCACCTTGATATCCTTGTGTTCCTTGTGAACCTGTAGAACCTTGTGCTCCTGTTGTGCCTTGGGCACCTGTTACACCTTGTGCTCCAGTAAAGCCTTGGAATCCTTGATTGCCTTGGTAACCTTGTACACCCTGGTATCCCTGTGGGCCAACCTGAGTGTAAAGCACTTGGTTTAGGGCAAGGTTAAATGATGGTGTAACTGGACGAGTTGGGCTAGTACCAGCAGCAGTTGTTAAAAGTTGAACGTTGGTATCGCTTGTAGCCCAATAGAACTGAATGTAATCACCAGCAGCAAAAGTGTTGGTGTCCATAACGCTACCAATTACTTGAGTACCATTACCAGCGATTGTTGTTGTGTACGCTCCAGCCGTTGCTGGGGTGCCATTCTTGGAGTACCACATTGTGACTATAGAAGTACCTGGGCCACCAGTTTTGTTTAACTGAAACTCAGCATTAAGGAAGTAAGTACCAGCATTGGCAATAGTAACTTTGTTACCACTTACAATACTTATACCACTTGCAACGTCTAGAGTGTTAATGCCTACAACGTTGGCAGTAGTCGCTCCACCATTTGTTTGTGTAGTGGTGTCGTAGAACATACCGTAGTAACCAAGTGCTCCACCGGCTCCAGTAATACCCTGATAGCCTTGGTAGCCCTGATTACCTTGTACGCCTTGGTAACCCTGGTTCCCTTGATTGCCCTGGTAGCCTTGAAAACCTTGGTTGCCTTGATTACCTTGATTACCTTGATTACCTTGAAAACCTTGAGTACCCTGTACACCTTGTGGTCCTTGGTAACCTTGGTTGCCCTGCGTTCCTTGGGGACCTGTGTATCCTTGAAATCCCTGTGTACCCTGTACACCTTGGTATCCCTGATTGCCTTGATAACCTTGTGTCCCTTGAAATCCTTGTGGTCCCTGGAAACCTTGCACGCCTTGAAAACCTTGACTGCCCTGCGTTCCTTGTACTCCCTGATAGCCTTGATTCCCTTGATACCCCTGAACGCCTTGAGGCCCCTGAGCACCAGTGTTACCAACTGGGATAGTGAAGTTAAGTACAGCAGCACCGGCTGTACCAGTGTTGCTAATAGATACACCTGTACCTGCTGCGCCTGTTGCAACAGAACCAACATTTATAGAACCTTGATTACCCTGAACTCCTTGGTATCCCTGGTATCCACGGTCACCCTTTGATTGGGTTAGAGAGTCATCAAATGTCCAGTAGTACTTGGCGTTAGTAGAACCCACTGGGTAGGTAACACAGATGTAGTAGTCAACAACGTCATTAACGACAAGTTCCCATTGACCTGGACCACCGAATTGTGTGCCCGACATAACGGGGCCGAAGTAGTCAGTGTTAAGAGTAGCGGTAGGAGGTGCCTGACCTGCAATAGGTGGCGTAGTGAATAGCGATGCTTTGTAGGCGTAGACAGCCGCATCGTTTAGGAATCCAGAAGGACCAGCAACTACACCAGATAAAGTGGCCATTAGATTACTGCTTCTCCTCGGTTAATTGCGCCCTGTGTTTCGTCTAGTCGCTTGCCCAACTTGGTATCACCCTTGAGCGTTGTTCCTGTTTCAATCTCCCATTTCGATACAGCACGGGACTCTAGAGCCGCCGCACCCTTTACCGACTTAGGTTGTGTTCCATCTTTGCGTAGTCGCTTGTAAGCAGCCACGTCTGCGTGCATTGCTTTCGTGTCCATGTTAATAACACCAGCGTTGGAGCGTGTAGGCATGGCAGATGGTGACATGCTGATAGACGCAGCCTTGCACCCAAAGCAATCTTCAGGGTGTAATCCCATGTTGTGTGGTGTTGCGGTCATGATATAAGTGCTCCGTATCCTGCGGCGGTTAATGCAGCAACCTCAGCGGCTGTTACATTCATTTTCTCTTGGTACACTTTAACGATATATGGGTTCTGTGAAACCTTAGATACAGTTGGTACCGGTGGTACTACTTCGTAGTTGATGTAGTATGACGTGGAGAATGGAGCCGATGGTTCCCATGGGTTGTACGGGTACGGAATGTTTGTGTTGGAGTTCTCAGCCGTGGCCGTGTCTTGAACAAACGTTCCATCCGATAGCGCAAAGACAGTGACGTACCTTGCCCTGTTAGGGAAGTACCGAAATAGTCTGTTTGCTAATCCCCGTGCATCCGGAAGAATCGGCGGATTGTCATAGACCTTGGGTGGCGTAAATGTAGCCACTCAGGACCTACTTCTTGCGTCCGTTAGCCCCGATGCGGATTGCGTCAATAGCGTCACCCATACGAGCGCCACCAGTTGTCTGGTACTCAGCACCTTCGGTAACTGCTTCTCCTACAGGCATGTTCACACGGTCATTGCCCATAAGGCTCTGCTCAAGAAGTGTTGTAGGGCGAACGTCAACAACGAATCCGTCCTTGCGGGCATCTACGCCGTAGGCGCTGTCATCTAAACGACTTGGCATTAGTAGTCTCCGTGTACTTTGAAGTTGTCAACGTGTGGGGCGTCAGTAGCAGGTGCGTATTCAACTGGTGTAATTCCAGTGATTACTGGTGCTTCTTTAACGCCACGAGCAGTGTTGTGCTCTACGCCACGGAGTGTTGGTCCGTGTGATTCTCCACCACTTGTGTGGGTGTTGTCCATAGTTCCACGGAACAAGTCTGTGGCTACGGTTGGGAATGATGCACGTGATTCCATTATGTCCACCTTGGGTCTGTCATGTCACAGCAACCGCAGTAACATGGGTCTGATGTTTCGCCTTTAATGGCTTTAGCATCGTTCATTTTTGCACGGGTGACTCGGTTAGGAAGTGGTGTACCTGCTGGGTCAGCAGATTCAACACCCATGCGGAGTCCTAGCCCTGTTGGGATAGTCATTAGAGTTTCTCCTCGGAAGTGAATTGGTCCAGGCGTGAGACAGGCATGCTGTTCCTATCGGTCAACCTCCCGCAGACGAGACATTGAATCTCGTCCACGAGGGGCTGAACATCACGGCTACCACAATGGGCGCACGCAAAAGGCCACGGCATACCTGTCTCCTACCCGGTACTACTACGCTGTTGGGATTGTTACGATAGCGCTTGCGCCAACAGTTCCCGATGACAATGTGTTTGCCACTGTGAATGTGTTGGTTACTGGGTTCACAGCAGTAACAACGAATGTTCCGTTGATTCCGGCTGTTGTAGCGCCCGATACAACTACAGTTTCGTCTGTTGAGATTCCAGCAACTGATGCTACAGAGTATGTAGCGAATCCAGTAGCAGGGTTGTTAAACGCAACAGCGCTAATAGCAGAAGTACCACCTGTAATTTCGCCCATGTCAATTGCTGGGTCGTAGTTTGTTCCGATGTCAGAACCAAGCAATGATGATGACTCAAGTCGGATGATTGAAGCCTGACGGAAGATTCCGTAAGCACCAAGCCAGTACCAACCAAGTGGTACAAAACGACGGAGGCGGTCAGTGATTGGACCTGGAACAACGTGTGGGTACGCTCCGTTACCATCGATTGTTGAGAACGTCTTAGCAAGAGCCTGACGACCAAGAATCATAGTTCCGTAAACGTTTGTGCTTGAAGCACCTGCACCTGCAAACACTGGAGCACGTGGTGTTTCAATCCAACGTACACCTTCGTAAGCACCGAGTTCACCAGTCCAGATTTCACCTGGCTGAGCGTAAACGTGTGGTGCACGCCATCCCTGTATGTTTGAACCTGAGATAGTTTCTCCCTGAAGGTCAGCAACGAGGTCTGGGTGGATGTAACCAACGTACATTCCGCCAAATGTAGGAACGTTCTGTGAACGGAGACGAGCACGAGCAACACGAATGTCAAGTGATGAGATTGTGTTTGCTGCGGCAACGGCTGAACGTGAAGTTACAGAACTGAGTGACTGAGAACCCAGTCCGGCTGTGTACTGTACGTTTGTTCCCTGGTCAAGTGCAGCACGTGCAATTGTGTCAATTGAAACTCCAGCGTTGTATCCAACTACGTTGGCAACGATTGGGTCAATGTCTACGTATGATGTGCCACGCAACTTGGCTGTGGTTAGTACTGCGTTACCGTACTCAGCAAGTGTCAGAGTAATCTGTGAGTCTGAAAGAGCGACAGTAGAAACGTCGGTTGTCTCAGTCAAAGCAGAAGCCTGAATTGCTAGGTCGTTAACAATTGTGAATGCAACTGATGCTCCAGGCATGCTTTGGTGCGTTGGCTGAACGTCAGCCGCAGCGTCAAAGTATAGTTCTGGACGTAGTGCAAAATATGCCATGCGGTCATAAGCGGCCTTTGAAAAGTCAAGGGTGCTCTGACCTGTAAATGCGTCAACCATTTGGTTAACTCCTTTTGTTAGTGGGTTGTAAGTTGTTTAGGCTTAGAACGAACCACGAGAAGAGTACATACCGAGTTTTGTCCCGGTGTCTCCTTCAACGACTTTCATGACTTCATCGGGAGTAGTGGCTGCTGCAAGTGCTTCAAGGTACATTTGCTGGGGGTCTGGCATTGCGCCTGTAGTCCCAATAGTCGCACCCTGCGCTCTGCGTAAAGCCGCAAGTTCCGAGTCATCCGTTGACGGCTCTTCTGGAGCCTGGAGAATGCCATATTCCATCGCCGCTTTTTGGATTGCTTCTTGCGAAGATTCTCCATCGTAAGCCTTGCGGAATAGTTGACCTAATCCTGAATCTGGAATGCCAGCCTTTGAAAACTGAACTTCACGCTTCTGCGTTTCTAGTTCTGCCTTAAGACTGTCTAATTCCTTACGAGCCTTTTCTGCTTCACGTAACTGCTTCCGAATATTCGGGTCTAGCGGTTGACGCTCTTCAGTTTCAACTTCGTAATCTAATTCGTCATCGTATGCCATGTAGTCGCTCCTTGCGGTACGCACTTTACCAGAGGTTAATAAAGCGGATAATTTTCAGCACTGTTGTACGCACTTTGGTCATGCCCTCCAAAGCGGGTTTAGATAGTTAGCGCACCTACGGCCACATAGGGCCAACCATCTATGAACATTGTATCATTCAAATGATGAATGTTACGACTTTGCAGAGCCTATTCCTACAACTCCCTTAGCGTTTTCAGCGTATCCTCCACCCTTGGCGAATGGCTGGGTGGCTGCTTGTTCGGCTCGGCCTACCTGGACTTGCTCGGCAATCTGGTTAGTACCGCCGTATCCTGCCACCTGGGAACCAATAAGTTGGTCGGTGGTAACGGTAGGACGGTTAGAACCTGGGGCTGCAGTAGTCAACTGAACGTCACGAGAGGCCCCTAGAAGGGCATTCTGCATGTTTGACATGCCCATGGTACCGTAGGCTGACCCTACGCCAAGGTTGACTTTATCGGCCAATTCACGGGCACCTGACTCACTTAGACCCTTTAGGCCGACATTCTGTGCGTAGCCAGCAATTGTGGCTGCAGCAGTAGTCTGCTCAATCTGGTTAATGCTGTTCTTAGGGTCAAGGTAGTAGTGGGCAAGGTCGCTCGTATTAACACCAAACTTAGCCAATTGAGCACGGGTTGCTGGGTCAGCATTTAGAGCGGCTGTGTAACCCTTAACGACACGGTCGTTGAATTCAGAAGCAGAAACGTTGTTCTGAACCAATGCAGCAATCTGTGCGTTGGAAAGTGTTGGTAGTCCGTACTGCGTAGCGGTGCCACGGTAAGTAGAGATGAGGTTCTGATAAGCACTTTCAGTTAAGTGTTCACTTGCGTTTGCTTGTGCGTTGCGCTCAGCCAAGCCAGGGAAAGCAGCCTGGTAAGCCTTAGTGCCACGTATGTAATCGAGAATCATTGGTTGATTTACCTGTTGTGTAGCAGAGCCGTACACCATGTTTTTAACATGGGCCATAATATCTTGGTCTGCTTGCCACGTAGCCAACTCGGATTTGTAATTAGCCATAAGAACGGGGTCGTTAGTATTGGCTGGGGGCGTTGGCTTTAATGGAACCATACCCCATGAGTCCAGCGTATTAAGCACCCCGTCATAAGCAGAGTATTGAGCCGAAGCCTTAGCGTTAATTGCTGCTGCTGCTTCTGCACTTACACCACCAGAACCACCAGAAGTTCCTGTAGGAACATTGGGTACACTGCTTGCTAGTTTTGCTACACCACTGTTACCAGGGTTGGTTACAAATGCCCAGTTACCTGCAGCGTCTTCAATTGAAATAGCAACTTTACCAAGACCAGTCTTGGTGCTTTCAGAGTTCATGTCCTGAATGCCAAAATAACTCTGAATAGGGTTAAACAGTACATTTTCTTTAATGTTGAATTTTTGTGAAGTCAGACCGGCAGCAGTACGAATAGCCGTGGTCAATGCTTTGGCACTTACGTTTCCGTACGAGTCATAAACCCCAGCCTTTAACTGAAGGTTAAATTGAGTAGAAAATTCGGTTGCATATTTTGCAGGAATACCCCACAAAGCAACGTCAGCAGAACTTGTTGGGCTTATTGTTTTGCCGGGGGCGCTGTTGTTTATACCATTGTTAATAGCGCCAAGAAGTTCATTTTGAAAAGTAGCCAAATCATTGGTCGGTGCAGGTGTTGAACCGCCCTTAGGGGTAACAGTCTTAGTTGTTACTACCCATCGTCCCTGAGCGTTCTGGCTTTGAGTCTGGTTCTTACCAAGTCCAGTCTGCTTCTTACTGTATGTACCGTCGTTCACTGACATTAACGTGCTCCTTGTGGTGTTGCAGGTGGGTTGCTAAATCCTGAGTTGATGTGTTCAATAACTTTCTGTGCTGCTTCGTGAGCAGCAGGTGTGTACTCCCAACCGAAAGCACGTTCACTCATTAGGTGCTGTCTCCATTGGTCAAGACCCATAGGCGCAGGTCGCCCTGTCTTCTCGTCAATCTGACCAGTCAAAGCCTTCATGGATTTGGGGTCACTAACAAAGTCGGGTTCAAATTGAGCACCTAATACTTGCTTTGCCACTTGACGGTATGGTTCCATTAAATGCATAGTTTTCATGCCACCTTTGATTTGTGGTGCCAACGTTGGGTAAAGACCCTGAGCCAATTCTTTAATGTACTCTTCGAACGCCTTACCTTTTTCAGGCGTCATGTCCTGTGCCACCTGCTTCAAAGCGTCATCGTGCATAGGGACCATGTACTCACGTGCCATGGTCTGCATTGACTTTAGGTTGTGTAGTGGTTCTGCTTTTTCTTGTGGTTTAGCGGTTGCTTTTGCTTCTGCCATGTTATGCTCCTGGGACTAAGACGGTTGGTAATTTTTGTAATACAGAAGTTATAAAGTACGAAGCAGGTGCAAATTCTTTGTTTGCTGCAAGAGAATTACAGAGGTCGTACCATCTACCTATTGCTTGGCTGGCCTGTGATGTGTAACCCTGTTGGTACAGAGCGTTAATGTTAGTTGCTTCTGTTTTGTACGCATTAATAAGAGTTTCAAAAATAACGCGGTTCTTAAGTGGCAATTGAGCGTCAGTGATTGACTTGTCCTTAAGCAATGCTTCCATTTGAGTAAAAGTGTCAAAGGCTATACTGCCCTTGGTGCTTCCCTTAAACTCCGTGTACCAGTCAGGGTTTAATTTTCCATAACCCTTTGCCATAGCAGCAAGTTCTTTAGAACCGTTGTAATTCAAATCAATTCCATTAGGTGCCCTGTACCTAGGGTCTTGAAGCAGTTGAGGTTTAGCGTATTGGTAGTACCAGTCGTTACCTGCAGCAAAGTTAATTGCCTTCATGTAGTCTGCTGGAGCCTGACGGTTACGAAGACCAAGACGCATCTCCAATTGAGCAGCCTTTGAACTGAATGGAGAGTCACGTTGAATCAACATTGCCGTTGCATATCCATACTTAGCAACCAATTCAGGGTTTGCTTCTATGAAAGAGAAAGCACTCTGTGTTTCAGGGAAATTACCCTGAGCAGATGTTGTGTGTGCTACAAGGTCGTATACGTGGTCAGGGTACAAAGTAGCAAACCTGTCCATCGCTTCGTACAACGTGTACTTAGGGGTACCGTCTGCATTTTTTTCTTTCATGATTGCATCTAGTTGCGGCTGGAATGAGAAAGCGGCGTTCAAAGATAGTGCGACTGGACTCACAAAGTTAAGGATGGTTTTGGTAGCAATCATCATTACTGCTTTAGTGTGTGCATCTTCCATGAATTTAGCCTGTGCAATAGGGTCGTGTAACCATTGGGCATAAGCAGTGTCGGTTGCTCCACGAGTTAGCATGGCTTGGTCACCCTTAGACAAAAGAGCCCATCTTGGGTCTTTGGAAACCTTTGCAACGTATTCTTTGCGTAGTTCACGCCACTGCTGCTCAGCCATGTTGTTAATGATTTCGTTTTCCACAGAAGCAACAGTTCCGTTGTTGTTGTGAAATACTTCGTTGGTCATAATCTGCATGAAGCCTTGAAGTGTTGTTGATGGCAAAACGTCGTTGAGCAATGTAGAATTTGCTCCTACCTGACCAATAAGACCAATAACAATTTTGTTAGCAAGTTCGCTATGAGGTGCAAAAGCCTGTTCGATACCCTTGGCAATAAACGAAACGTAAGGTCCTGCTGTTGGGCGAACAATGTTGCCTAGCATTCCAATTCCTGATTCGTCACCAGTAGGAAACATAGATTGAAAAGAACCTGGGCTACCAGTCATGTTAAAATCAAGACCTAATATGCCACCCATTAACTGAGAACCTGGAATTCCAATGCTAGGTGTCGTACCATTTTGGTTAACTTTGGCAATGTAGTTTGTTGCACCAAGGCAAATCTTTAGGTAACGCTCAAAAGCACCAAGGTCAGTTGAGCCGAGACGGAATGCACGTCGCCATGCTTGGTTTTGTGCAAAGTAAAACGGTGACAGAACACGCATGTTGTGTTCAAACCATGCCTTGTCCTTTGGGTTGTGAACAAAACGAATCATCCGCTGCATGGCTTGCTCAGAAGCCCATGACTCAACGTTGATGTCATTAAGCACACGAGCCTTAACAAGTTCACGTCCTAGTTCCATCTGATTGTGGTATTCAAGGGCAAACAATGGGTCTCGAACCATGTAGTTAACAATTGGTCCTAGAACTTTTTCGTGACCCAGTTCGGCAACACGGGAAATAAGATTTGGAAGCGAAGAAAGTTTACGCCAACTCATGTCAACGAAGTCTTTACCTGGGATACCCTTTGGTGCTGTTCCACCCATGCGCTTTACAAGGCTTGCCATTTCCTTTTCTGATGGAACATTGTTGTTAATAATCATGTTTAGGAGGTTGTCGTGCAAGCCCCACTTAGCACCGTCTTTTTTGGTAACGGTGTTAAGAACGTTTGCAGCAATGCGAGTAGCGTGGTCTTTTAATGCAGCATCTTCAAAAGCCTGTTGCATAGTCATGCCTGCAGTGCTTTCGCCCGTACGTGCAATAATGCCTTCTGCTGGTCCTGTTACTTCCCTTGTTGGCACCAAACCTGTTGGACCAATCCGTGTTGCCAACTGCCTCATCTCAGGTGACCATGCAGAGTAAGTAGTGTCGTTAAGAACAGTAGAGGTAGATTTCAGTTGTTGTAGTTCTTCGGGAGACATTTTAAGAACGTGCTCTCGGTGAATAACTTTAGAAACTTCCGTAAGAAGTTTTCTGTGCCACTCTTCAGTCCATCGTTCAAGACCAAAATTTTGATTGGACAAAGACTTAATGACTTGTGCAGCAGCCGCTGATGGAGTGTCTTCTGCTAAACGTGCTACTTGTTGTGTAAGAACTTTAGGGTAACCCAAATGCTGGGGGTCCATAGGGACGTGCTTCATTGTTGGCGTCGCCTTGGTCTTTACCATTTTCCCCGTTGGGGTAATACGGTAAGCATCCGACAAGTCGCCGTTCATAGTGGTGAAAGGGTCAAGGATTACGTCAGAAGAATGGTGTACTCCCATAGGGTTGGCATAGTGCTGACCACCATGGGCCATGATAAGAGTCGCAGTGTCTGAAACCAAACGACCTAACTTCTCTTCGTCCCAACCCTTAATCATGCTTTTTTCTATACCAGTAAGAACACCTGCGGTAACGTTACGAATAAGGATACGGTTGTGGCTCAACATCGTACGAGTGTCCTGTATAGCACTCTTGTATTCTTGAGCGAATACATTTTTACCAATGTCCTTAAAGATAGATTTAAGGTCGCCCTGCTCTTTGAGTTTCTCCATAAAGACCGTAGTCTCTTTTTCATGCTTGACAATAGACTGGGCCAGACGAGCGTCAAACATGTTGAAACCACCAAGGCGCAAAGCGTTAAGCGTTGCTTCAGAAACACCAACGTGCATAGCCCAACGTCCTGAAAGAAGTGCCAACGGAACGAACACTGCACTTAGTGTTTTGTTCATGCCGTCAATAAGGTATTGCCAGTTGCTTCGAAGACCGGTTACTGATTCACGTTGTTTAGCCAAACGGTCAGCAAATTCTTGAACTATCTTTTTATCTGTCTGGCGACCTTCAATGCCTGAGCGCAACTGTGCCCAGTTCTTAAGTTCTTCTTTCTTCATAACGTCACGGGTCATCATGATGTTCATTGACATCAGTTGGTCGTGAACAGCAAGAAGTTGTCCTTCGAGGTGCTGAATTTCTCTGTCAGTTACACGGTTGTAATTTTCAATGATTGCTTTGGTGTGAGGGTTGTCTTCCAATACACCTTGAACTTCGTAAGACTCCCTGGCGTCCGCCAACTTCTTGTCGTAATTATTACGTAGTTGAGAAATGTACTGGTGCGCCCTGGCGTACTGTTCGTGTGCTGGTCCTTCTATTGAAGATGCTTCACGAAGAGCGTTCTCAACATCTTTGGTTCCTTGTCGGTAGCCCTCAAGGTGAATAAGTCTTTCTTCATTTTTACTTTGAAAAATTGCTTCACGGTACGGCTGAATAATGTTTCTAAACTTTGAAGAACCCTCGATGGTAAGTTTCATTTCTTGGGCTACTTCTTTAACTGCTTTTTCACTAAGGTTAGCGTCGTGGATGTTACCTATCTCACGAGTCATACGAATAATTTGTTCGTTGATGTGGTAAGCAAGACGGTCAAGGTCACGAGGCATTGGGATACGAAGGTCAGCAGTTTGTGACTTGGTTATTGCGTGTTTGCTTTTGTTACCATTAAAATCAACGCCTGTGTCAAAATCACCGCTTGAACTTCCTCGAGCAGAATAAAGAGTTTCTGTTGAACTACCGTCGAGACCAGTTAACCAATAAACCTGCTCGTGACAATAATCTTCAATTGACTTAGCAATAAGGTCGTACTCGGTACGACGTAGTCCACCCACTGCGTTGCGCATCACCATGTGATAAACAACATTGCGGTAAGCGTTAGTGAATTCTTGAATGCCACCGTATTCCAAAGCCTGAGTCAAGTAATCACCCATAGAGTAAGCAAGTTCTCTAGGAATCCTTGCTGCTATGGCAAGGTCAATAATTGCTGGAATTGATTCGTTAGCATCTTCAAGAACAATGATTTTACCTTCAAATGCTTTAAGGGTCTTGGAGAAATAGAGAGGTTGCTTGACTATCTTAGAAGCAAGCCACAGTCTCCATGAAGTACGTGCACGCAGACCAGCATCAACTTGTGCAATGTAAGAAGGGTCCTTGACCATAAGGTCTGGACCGTGCTTGTAAGCGTTGGCGTATTCCTTCATTGCTGAATAGTCAGATGGCAGTAGTTCCTGCTTGCTCATTAACTTATTTACAGCAAGTTCCTTCATCCACGAGTACATGCCCATGGTAGGTGCTTCGGTAATAGCAAGACTTGCACCATCAGCAAGGTCGGAAAGTATGTTTAGTACTTCTCCTCTCGTAGTCGCTTCTGCAAGTTTGTTAATGGTGTGTTCAGAAAAAGTAGCAGTGTTATTGCCAGCACGGAACATTGTCCTAATAGCACTAGCGTTGTTGTCTGCCATAAAACGAAGTGCACGGTCGACAAAAGGTCGGTTTGCTAATGCACGTAAATCATCACCAGTTTGGACACCAACACCACGCAGGAAAACAGACATGTTACCTAATGTGTTCTTGCCAAGACCTTGTTCCAACATTTTGCCAAAACGTGTTCCGTTTTCAGAAGCATGTCGAATTGCGTCGTTTACTTGAACCATTCGGTTAGCAAGTCTCGGTGCAAGACCTAATGTACGTGCCTCAGAAATCTTTGTTCCCAATGCACCCACAGGGTCAGTACCAATAAACTTAGCGTAAATGTCAACTAATCCAGAAGTGAAACCAAAGAACGCCCCACCCTTTCCTGGACCTTCAAAGAATTGAAGTGTCTCTTGACCAAGGTCAGCCTTTTGACCATTAGCAAGAATTACAGTTCCATTTTCAGTTTTGTTCCAAAGGTCAGGGTTATCGTTTTTTGCCTGTGCTTGTACCAACTGGTAGAAGGTATTCATGCGAACAGAACCAGCAGTACGGTTTACTGCTTTTAATGCACGGTAGGCAGGACCAATTGGGTTTACCTTGCTAGTCAGGTTTTCAATAAACTTAAAAGCGTTGCCTGCTTTAGTAGAAGAAGATGCTGCTGCATTAGCAGCGGACTCTGCACGAGCAGCGGCAGTCCCTGCTTCTCCACCTGTTGCTGCGGCATCTGCCAAGTCTGCTGCCATACCTACTGAATCTGCTGCTGCACCTACTTCTGCAGCACCAGTAACACCTGCTGCTGCACCTGCAAGGTTCCCTGCAAGAATAGCGGCGATAGATGGAGCAACGTTTCCTGCGGCATAAACAAGACCGTGCTTCTTAATCATGCTTTCGTAGTAAGCCATAACGTGAGCCGCCATAAAATAAGCATTTTTTTGGCTCCAAGGGTTTACATTTTCAGCAAGATTAGCCACGGTGTGATAAAGGTCTTCGTATCCTTTAGCACCCATAACGCCAGTAGATTCAATAGCAGACTTACCTATGCGTTCAACCATGCTGCCTGTGGCTTTAGCCAATGCTGGTAATGCATTTGCTGCTGATTCACCAAAGACTGATGCTTCGTGAGTTAGGAACCCTCCAACACCGTATTGGTGAATACCGTTTTTAAAAAACTCGTGACCCGAGTCATACATGTGTTCACCAATTTTTACAACATCACTGCCGGCTGATTTCCAGTTGGTAGGGTTAGTCATTCCCTTCCACCAACCTTTAACACCGTTCCAAACTTGTCCAGTGAATCCTGTAGGGTTTTGGTTGTTGTAATAAGGAGAAGTTGCATTGTTGTACAACGCCATAAACTTCAAAGCCTTAGTTGCTTCAGGAAGTGTTACACCAGTCATTGGTCCTGTGTTGTTAAGAAGACCTGTTACTAAAGCAGGGTTCTTAAAAATACCAGGGTAGTTTCTGTAAGCAGTTGTAAGATAATCGTGTTGTTGTTGGTTAAGGCTTTTCCAAGCACCTGTGTCTACCTGTTTGTTGTATTCGTTCATCTGGTCCTGGTACTGCATAGTGGCACCAAGGTTTACACCCTTTGGACCTGCAACTGGGGCAGTAGGTTGTACCGGAATTGGATTTACTTTTCCGTCAGACATTAAAGACCAAACAAGCGAGCGGTAGCAGCAAGGTCAAAAGTCGCAGAGTTAGCGTTAGGGTCATTGACCAAGTGAAGCAAAGAATCTGAAATAATGTTTTTTGGCAAAGGAGCAATTGCTTCTGCTCCTGGTCCAGGACCTTGATTAATACCAGCAGTGATTGGTTCACTTGGCCTTTCGGTTGGGTGAAGAAATGAAAGCGAACCAGGTGTTACTGCTTGTTTTGGCTGTGCAGCATCAGGCAATGCTGATGATTGAGGAGAAGAAGCCATAGGTACTGCAGATTGTGCAGCCATCTGTTGTGTTGCTTTTCCGTATTCTTGATTAGGCACAGTAGTTTTAGGAAGGTTTAAATCTGTACGGTTGCCGTACGCTGTACCTGGAGTTCCTTGACGTGAGCCGCCTTTACCTGTTCTTGGCATTTATTATGCTCCTTGTCCACCTAGACTTGCTAATAGTTGACGTACATCTGGTTGTCCTTGAGGTGCTTGCTGAGCACCAGGTTGAATTGGGTTTGCTGGTGATACACCCATACCTGGCTGCATTTCTGGAGCAGCACCTTGTGGTGCCTGTTCTGGCCCACCCATGCCTGGCATACCTTGCGGCATACCCTGAGGCATACCCTGGGGCATACCACCCTGTTGCTGTTGCATAGCGTTGGCTTTATCTGCTTGTTCCTTTTGCATTTCTTCATGAATTTTAGCAACTGCATCTTCAAGTGTAACGTGACGCTGTGCTTTCATTTTGGCAATGCGAGCAATAATGCTTGGGTCAAGTGAACCAGCAGAAGCCTGCTGCTCAAGACCTGTTAACAGTGCTTTACGTAAACCTTCCATCTCAACACGGTCTGCTTCCAATTGTGGGTCTTCAATTGCTGGGTCCATAATACGGGCTGTTTCATTAGACATGATTCCCATACCAACACGTTGACCAAGTGAAACCACAAGACCGTTAATGTCAGAACCAGGCATTGGATATTTAACGTATGAAAGATTTGTTTCGAATGTTTCGTTTGGTGTGTAGTCTTCGCTAACAACTTTGCCATCGCCACCCATAAAGAACATACTTGGCTTGTTGCCGTAGTACGACCTCATAATTTGAACTGCACGCATGTTTTCTAACTCCATTGAGTTAGCAAAGATTTCCTGGTATTCCTGGAGTGGCATGTCAACTGCACTAGACAGGACGGAAGCACCACGTCGAGCGGTACGGATGTTAGAACCTGACTCGCCTCCAAATTCGGCAGGAATACCAGCCGTAAGGCGTTGTGCTCGCTCAAGGCGGTCAAGCGCCATCGGTGCATCTTGGGTTTGCTGTGGATGGACAATTTGAATTTGTCCTTTGTCCAAGATACCTCGAATACCCATTTTACCGTCAGCCTCTTGCACAATACGTGGTGAGGTTGGTGCGTTGGCAGGTGATACAACCCATTCGTCAGGAAACACGTTGCGGAATACTGCAATAGTGTTGAGTGCGTCCAACTTGGCTTCACGTTGGTACATGCCAAGCATTTGGTCAAACTGACCTTGAAGGCGGTCAAGAGTAATACGTCCAGCAATAACTACTGGGCAAATCTCTGCACGGTTAGGAATACGCTCAAGAATGATGTGTGTTGCTACACCCTTTCCTGTTTCCTGTGTAAAGCCTTGGTTCTTTTGCTTCTCAGCACCAACGGCTACAAGAACTGTTTCGCTGGCATCAAGGTATTCAAGGATTTCAAACATGTCAGTGTCATGCTTGTCACCCTTGTAAAGAACAGAGGTCTGTTGTGGGTAGTGTTCTTTCATCCAGCCCAAAGGACGACGGTCAGCAAAGATACAGTCAACTGGTTCCATGTTGTCCGGGTCAATCATTGGAGCAGGATATGTAGCAAGAGGGTTGCGTACACGCCAGTGTGGAATACGTCGTCTGTCCTGTGGGTCAAGTGATACAGGAGAAAGAGATACAGCAGACATACCGTAAGCAGTAAGGTGACGGCTGCGACGACGCAATTTAACAGCCATTTTGTTCATGTCCCACCAACCAATGTTGGCAAGACGACGGTCACGGGCTTTGTTTTCAGAAACCTGGATACCTGGGCGAAGTGAAGGATATTGAATGTCAGGAAGCATTGAAGCAACTCGCATAGCGAAAGAGTCAATACCTTGAGCAATAAGGTTTGGGATTGCAGGCTTTTCTGCTTCGTCTAGTTCCGGCAGTGGAACAATAACATCACCGTTGTAATGGTCACGTATTTCTTGCATGCGTCGAAACGTACCGCTACGTTGTGTGCGACGCTCCTGATACATTTGAACAATCTGCCCGGAGGCTTTGTCGTTGTCAGGAGAAAGGGGCATCTAAAACCTCAAATTAGTTAGTTGGGTATTTTTTACCCATTTTGGTCGCCATGCTTGCACGGACTTAGTTTGAGGCACGTAAATGTTAGGAAGGTTCCATTCAAAGAACCACTCCGCCATCACACAGTCATCCGTACGTCCGTGAGGGTATCTGGTAACCTCGTCGATAAGTTTCATCGAGCGAGTCTTACCTTCACCCTTACCCATCAATCTTACACGACCAAACTTCCAATGTTGAGAAATTGTCGTAACACCGTAATCTGCGTCTGATTTATTGCTAGTTGTGTTGTGGGGAATAATCTCCACGCCACGTAGTTGACGCCACCGTTTAAAGTGGTCGTATTGCAACATAAATCGCTGGGCTGCGTTTTGTTCCACAATCCACACCTGGATAGGGAAACCAATGGAAATAGACAGTTTCTGCCAATCCTCCATTACTCCGGTGAATTCGCCCTCATTGTAGTTGTACTCCAGGAACTGTGGGGCTTCCATCTTGGCTCTAATGAGGTCCAGCAAGAAACGTTGCTCTGAATCCTTGTGGTATAGCCAGCACTGGATAGACCAGTAGTTTGTTGGTGATGGGTCGGCTGTAGCCACCACAATGCAGTCTGCTGGGTTAATGCCTGGTGGAATCTCCCAACGGTCACGTTCATGGTCAATGCACCCTGGGCTATTGCCGTGCCCGTAAACCCATTCATTTCTGACCAGTACTTCATCTAAAGCCAGGTCTTCCTGCTGGTATACAACAGCAAAGCGTTCTCCTCGGTTGGACATAAGGTTAGAAATGTCTCGCCATCCAAGACGGCGTGGGTCCAAGAGACAACCCTCGGGGTAAGCAGCAGCCGAACGTTTGTGATTATCTGGTGTACATTTTTCTTCATAATGTGCCTTGTACTTTAGGTGTTTGTACTTTTTGTCACGTCGAAGCAGTGCCGCCTCTTCTTCGGTCATTTCATCGATGGCTTCTTCTGCCTCTTCGTCGAGAGGCTGAACCATGTCTAAAGCAAAGCGATAAAGGTCGTCAGGAGCCAGACGCTGACCAATAAGAGCAAGCATACCTGCAGGTTCAAGTCGGGTCTCTGCCACGTCTTGGTACCAGTCTTCCATTGCTTCTCGCATCTCTGCAGAACGTACTTTGCGAGGGTCCACAAGGTCGTCCCAAAAACAACCATCAAAGCGTCCTCCAATAAAACCAGAGTCCATACCATAAGCACTTAGTGTTGGTTCTTTTTCTGAGATAGCACCCATCTCTTCTGGCTGCATAACAATAAACGCTTCGTTAGTCCACAGTTCTTTTTCCAATGGCTTGAAGCGTCCAAAGTCGTGAGCCATTGTAGTAATAGCATCGAGTGCCTGCCCACGGGCTTTGAGCATTTCGTCGGCTTGTTCTGGAATAACACGTTCTAGTGAACGGCGCACACGCATCAAGTTTCGCTTGGCTAGGGACATAGTCGCACTACCGGTCAGAAGTCGTGTAGAACGGTTGCGGCAAATAACCCAGCAGGTAATGTCGTGGAGAAGAGTTGTCTTACCAGAACCAGGTGGCATGTTCATAACCACGTATTCTTTTTCTGGCGATTCAAGAAGTTCTACAAGTGCCATACCTGCTTCTTCTTGCCATGGCGTAGACACACGGCCGAAATACCTCTCACGAAAGTAACCAAAATCTTCAAGTGCTAACTTGGCTTCGTCACTTAGTTTGTCGTAAGGGATAGGACCTTGCAGTTTTGCTTCGGTCTTACGTTCACGATAGTCACGAGCAGAACTATCTAGTCCCTCGTCGGTTCTAAGGGTTTGAGCGGCTTTTTCGACTCGGTAGGCTGTGGCCTCTGAGAACTTAGCCTTTCGAGCACTTTCTGCAATGGAGAATCCAGCCGCTCGTGCTTCAAAATATTTCTTCCTTTGTACTGGTGTTACAGCCATTTATGAGTTCAATGCGTCTGCAATCAAACCACGCACCCTGTATCCAGGCACGTTGGAGTCACCAATGGTAAAGATGCCGCCGAGTCCGTCGTTGTAATCCTTAACGGCAATTACGAGGACATAGTCCTCCACGACCGGCATCTCCCATGGTGCGTCTGTTGGCAGTTCCTCGTTTATACGGTTGAGGAACTTAGGGAGGTTTTCATCTATCCACGCTTTTAGTGAACTTTCAATTATCTCCCCATGTGACATTACGCCTTAGTTTCTGTTTCTACTGTTGAAGCCACGGTACCAGCAAGGTGAGTTGCTAGTGCAATGTTGCTCTCAAGGTTGTGCTTGCGCACAAAGTGGAGTGCTTCGGTAAAGGTAGAAGCCAATACGCAAAGTGATGCTACAAGTCCTTGAACTCCTACAGGAAGACTGAAGCCTGGATGTACTACTGATAGGACAGCACCTGCCCCTGTAAGGAGTGCTGTGATGTGTGGGGCTATGTGTTTATTCATACCCCTAAGTGTAGCACACAAAAAGCCAAAAAATTTTTATTTTTAGCACCGAGGTGCAAAACTGCTCTAGGAGCGTGGCGTACCGTCCGCGTTCCAGAGAGCCTTATAGTCTCGTCTACGTTTTCTACGCCATCCAAGGCGAAGAGAGGTGACGGTATTGTCGCGGCGGCGGCTGCGAAAAATCAAGGCCGCTTTGGTTTAGGTTTTGGCTTTACCTTGGAGTACTTCTTGTTTGCTTTAGCCAAAGTCTTTTCGCCATGCTTGTCTTTAGGTCGGCCACAGCCGCAAGTTGAACACATGTACCCAGGATAGCACAAAGCCCCCCAGTTTCGGGTGGGGGGCAAAGTACTCGGAAATTCTTGTGTGTAGGGCTGTCCTACTCTTTTAACTATACACACATGGTATACACCTGTCAAGCACCTGGCTTGTGAAAACATTCACATACTAGTTACGTCACAAGGGCGGTGAAGGTGTTATAGTAGATGTATCACCAATGTGAGTGGTCGTGCGTGAAAGTCGCCCTGGAGTGTGAGTCCCAGCCGTGAGGTTGCAGATACTCGCCAGAGTTACCCGGTTAGAGCGGGGTTGGGTTGAACACGTGCCAAGAGCCTTTGGTAAATAGTCCTCGTGTTCATGACGGGTGGATTGTCCTAAGATTTTTTTAGTGGTGAATGCAGGGGGCTTTATGTTAAAACAACCCCAGTCCTAAGACACCCTCTGACAGTGGTTTTGACACAGAAATGTGACAGGGTCCTCGGCCCGTGTGCTAGCCCTGATTTGGAGAGAATGACAGTTCACCATTCTTGAGATACTTAATTTCTTTTAGGCTACCGCCTCGGCACACTACCGGTCAGAAACCTTCGGTTTCCTCTCGTGCGCCCTCGTTATGGCCTCATCATTGCATGATTCAGCCATGGTTCGCTACGCTCACCTGCATGCGTGGCATACGCCACGAAACTATAGATTATTCACTCTGTTTGTAGTGGAATGAGAGAGGATATGATAGGGAAAGAGATAGATGGGCTTAACGCTTCGCTCTCCCCACTTATTAGTCGCTTCGCTCCGTCCCCTTCGGGTTGGTCACCAATGACTCTCTCACCTTTGTTCTGGCATCCTAGCGGTACCGCCTCAGCCATCAAGTTACCAAGATGAACTTTTTGCCCCAAGCAAAAACTTACATCTTGGCTTAACACTTGACTGCACCGGCTTTGCTACGCAATACCACTGGAGCCGCCACTGCAGGCGCGAGAGTCGCGTTTGCTGAAAGGAATCATGTCTTCTACCTGCAAACTCCCGGACTGCGACGATGTCGCAATCCGACACGACTTCTGCGACACACACGCAACTCAACTCGAGGCAGCCTGGCGCAAGCCTATCTTCACTCGTGAGTTCTTTGCAGAGAAAAAGCGCTAAAGCGCTTTTTTGTTCGTTCACTATGTGTGTTTTTTTCTTGGGCTCTGCCCAAACCCGCCAAAGGGCATTGCCCTCTGGACACCTGCGCTGGTGTGACTCACTAATGACTCACTCCCGCTGTCGTCCCAAGTCTAGCAAAATCGAGGATTTTGCTGGGGCCGCCATCAGGCGAGAGTCGCCAAAGAAAGGAAACTATGCGTATTATAGTTTGTGGTTCACGAGATTTTAATGACTTGCAGTCATTCAAACTCGTGCTTGACGAGTACAAGTCTTACGACTTGCACATCGTCCACGGTGGTGCTAAAGGTGCTGATGTTATGGCCGGAGCATACGCTAAAGCGATTAACATCGCTTGTAGCGTATTCCCCGCCCAATGGAAAAAAGATGGTAAAAAGGCTGGCTTCTTAAGGAACCAGCGCATGCTTGCCGAAAGCAAGCCTGACCTGGTTCTAGCCTTCTACTCGAATATCGAGCAGAAGTCTAAGGGCACTGCGCACATGGTGCGCATCGCCCAAGAAGCCGGTGTAGCGGTAAGAGAGATGTAATCTCTCTATACAACCCAAAAGGGCTGCGCCCTCTTAGACTCCCACTTTTCGCACACGTTACACGTGCGCTCATCAATTAATGCCTGCCGCAGGCTTGTAAACAACAAGCAAACTACCCATTATTTCTGAACCCTGCACTGCGACAACTCCAAATCCATGCTTGGTCGCATGTATTTGTCGTTGCAAGCACAAATCAGAATCAATCTGATTTGCATCTCCGTTTGGGGCGACGAACTTAGAACTATCTCTCTCTCTCTCTGTGGGCTTGACAAGATATCATCATCTCCCAGATGCACTATTCCACTCCTTCGTCGTGGAGCACTTGTGGGTGCTAAGGATATTTTATGACTTTTTAGTTACAAATCCAACAATTTGTAACGAAAAACTAATAAAAATCCTTTTAACGCACCTCAAAGTGTGCCTAGCGATTAGGAATCGCTGGCATGCACGTGGGTAGACCGTGGCATCCAAAGCCGTCGTAGCCTGTTGTTACAGGCTTCTAGTCTTTGGGCCACTTGTGAAATCTTGCGCGCCTCACAGCGAGTGTGAGTCTAAAAAAAGGAGAATTAAAATGCTTGAACCTATCGTATACGTAGATTCAGTTGTAGAATGCATTTGTGGTAACGACTTTTGGGGTACACCAGGTGGACGTTGCAATCACTGTGTGGCTGAACTTGAATACATTGATTTCCTAGACGCGATGGACCTATAATGTCCGGCGCGTTTGGTGACTTGAGTTGTACCAATTGCAATGTTAAATTGGTTGAGGTTGTTGACCCCAAAACGTACCAAAGTACATGGTTACACCAGGGTTTAACTAAGCAATACCGCAAGTGCTGGTCGAGAAACGTTGCCACTCCGTTTCCTAGAAAGAAAGAAGGTAAATAATGGAAAAGTTTAACGCCGACGCTTTTTGGTGTTTCTTGTTTGGAGTAGCCACTGGTTGGTGGCTGCTCTGGGCGTATATGCGCAATGCGTTTGACGACTCACGTCGTCAACGTCGCCGTCGTCGCCGCCGTAATGGGTGGTTCTAATGACTACAGCAGATTCAATGAATCAATTAGCAAGAGCAATTTTAAAAGTCCAAACCGAACTAGGCTCAGTGCCTAAAGGTTTGGCTTCTGCAATACACGAAATCCGAACTAAAGAAGGAAAGGAGGAAATCATGATTAACGTCAAGTGGGAGACACCACAAGAAAAACAGACAGCACGAGTTATCAAGGGTACAAAATGGGCCCCTGTAAAACTAATGCTAATCGAAAATCCAGGCCAATGGGCCTTGATTGGCGAGTCAAAGCCAAACCGTGGTGTATATCTACCCACGGACTTCAAAAGCCAGCAGTTTGAGCGTGCATACCGTAAATACGGTAAAATAACCAAACTGTACGTACGCTACGTAGGTAGCAACTAATGCAATTACTAGTGGGTGGGGCATCTAGCCCCACTCACTAGTAGTTTTTAAAAAAAAACGACCGCAGCCAAATGGCTGTCGGTGATTTACTCGCAAAGTCAACTTTGCGATAAATCGGTAGTAAGGTGCTACCGATTCAAACATGAGAGAAGGAATCGTGTCTGAAATGCAAGAACCCGTCGTACCGACGGAAGAAGAAATTGTAATTATATCACCATGTGACTGCTGTAGCGACGGTGAAACAGAAGATAACTGTTTCATAGTCTACTCTGTTGGTCAAGAACAACGCTGGTGTCAAGACTGTTATGATAGCCAGGCTTTCTGGTGTCATGAGTGTGACCAAAACTATGACTCTGGTTATTACGACAGTGGTCACGTTACAGGCGTAGGTACTGTTTGTGACGGTTGCCTCGGTAACTATTACTGGTGGTGTGAAGGTTGTGACGAGTATCGTCCTAACAGCGACAATTGTTGTGACAACGACGGTGCAGATGACTATGTACACAACTATGGCTACAAGCCAGACCCCGTGTTCCACGGTGATTCTCCCATACAGTTCGGTATAGAACTAGAATGTGAGAACATTAACCATAACAATGGAGACGCAGCAGCGCACTTCGTTAGAAGTGTTAAAGAATCTACTGCCTATCTAAAAGAAGATGGCAGTCTGTCTAGTGGGTTTGAGATAGTTTCACACCCTCGTGACCTAGATTCATGGCGTGAATTTGCCCCGTCATTCCTTAAAGTTCTTGCAGAACTTAATGCACGTGGGCAACGTTCGTGGAACCGCAGCAACTGCGGCCTACACGTACACATGTCAAGAGCAGGTATGTCTACTGCTCACCAGACACGTTTCGGCCTGTTGTTCAGTCGCAATGAATTGGACTGGAAAGAAGCAGCACGCCGTAGTTCAGGCTATGCCAACTTCAACGGGTTGAAGTCTGGTGGTGTACCACTCAAAGTTCTAGAACCGCACACGAGTTCACACTCTGACGCGGTGAACTTTGGTAACAGGGACACCATCGAAGTCCGGATTTTCCGTCCTTCATTCTCGCTGCGTTGGTTAGGTTGTATCGAGTTAGTAGCAGCAGCCAGAGATTACACACACGGTCTTACATCTTTCGATGTCGCCCGTGGTGCATTGGACTGGCCTAAGTTTGCAGAGTACGTGGCACGTGGGAAATTCCCACATGCAGCGAGAATTATAGCAGGTGAGCCATTCACCGGACTACAGGAGGTATTACCATGTGCGTAATCTGCGCAGGTATAGGCAATGAAAAGCCAACACGTAAAGAATTAGAACAAGCATGCAAATCAAATCCTGACGGATTTGGTTGGGGTGCTGTTGTAGAACACAAGAATGAACTTAGGTTGTTATCAGGTAAGTCCATGCAAGCCAAGGAAGCCATCTCGGATTACGAGGCTGTCTTCCGCGAGTACGGGAATCATGTGCAAGCACATTTCTTCCACGCTCGCATTGCAACACACGGTGAAACATCCATCCGTGGTTGTCATGGCTTCATGGTTGAGGGTTCAGACAAGAAATCCATCATTGCCCACAATGGCATTCTGCCATTAACCCTCGAGAAGGGAGACTGGCGCTCCGACTCTCGAGTGTTTGCCGAAGACGTGTTGCCACGGTTCGGCGGCATCACTGGTCTTTGTGACCAGCGAGTGTGGGACATAATGGACGGATTTGTAGAGGGTAGCAATTCCAAGGTTGTAATTCTGACCTTAGAACTTGAGATACCGCTACTGATTCTTGGCGAATCACTCGGCCATTGGCAGACCGAGGGGTTGTGGTGGAGTAATAAGTCATATATGCCTATCAATTACTCCACATACCCAGCGCCTAAGTCAGTAGTCATGGCTCATCAGAATTGGGACGACGAGGATACTATGCTCACAAAGTGTCTCAACACTGAGTGTCCAGAAACACTCAGTTACATGGATGAGTTCTGTCACTACTGTGGTTGGTGCCAAGACTGTAACGCCAACTGGGAAGCATGCCAATGCTTCGTTGGGAGTTACAAGCGATGACCCAAACGTCACGGCGTATACTCGCCGTTCTAAGCGGATTACTTATTGCTGCCCTAACGGGTGGTGATAAGCAATCCTGGACATTAGCAATCATGTGGACAGTAAGTATGTATGTAATACTATTTGTCTCACATCTATAGAAAAAGCCCGGGGGGTTGCGCTGTTGCGCAACTCCCCTTGGCTTTTTTAACATGCAAAATCCAAGTCTCTGACTTGTATTTTACCTTTTTTTTTGCCTCTCGGCAGCCCTGCGCGCCACGATGTACTCGCGAACGCAACTTTTTTATTTTCGGCTCGCTCTAAAAATAGAGTGCCCCCGTGAAGTCACTTGCAAGAGGTAGGAGCAAGCGCACTTCACAGGGGCAAGGCTGACGTGTTAGAAAGAAGGGAAACTACACGTCAGCGAATCTGATGCTCTCACGTATGAGAGTCACCACGTCTTTTGTACCACGACTGGTTTTGCGTGGGCGGTTATGTCCGTTGACACACTTGTCAATCTCCACCCACTGCTCAGGCGTAATGTCAAACACAAAGTTTACCATCTCGCCACAAATCTTAACCGTAATTGAATTAGACATTAATACCCTCCTTAATTGGTATGACTACATTATAGGCACACAATTACGTGCGTGTCAAGTCGAACTTTTTCTTTTGCGGTAACGGGCTACTCGGATACGGGTGGCTTGGTTGTATGCGTCAACGCAAGGCTGGCACGTCTCGTGCTCTGTGTCCTTCATCTTCTGCCTTCTGTGCCACGCCCAACCACGTTCGGTGCCATGCTCTACCTCACGTCTGTTAGGGGGCGCATAGCCCAATGAGACGGCAACGATACGAAGTTCGTGGTAGTCAAGACCAGCCCATACTCCCCACGCTTCTCTATGCACAAGTGCCCACTCAAGACACTCGTTCTTAAGTGGGCACTCCTTGCAAATGTACTTCGCTCGGTTAATTTTTTTTATGCGGTCGTCGAAGAAAAGTTTGGTCATACCAATACACTTCGCTTCGGACCAATCAGCCATTAGAAGTCTGCTTCAACTTCTTTCTTCTTAGTAGCCTGTACTGTGGCCGTTGCGAATCGAAGGTCAGGACCAACGGCTTCGGCAGTTAGAACTACCTTGCTCACCGTCTTACCTTCCTTGTTCTCGTAACGGTCTTGGGTTAGAAACCCATTTACCACAACTCGGTCACCTTTGTGAAGTGTGTCGGCAACACCCTGTGCAAGTGTGCCCCATGCTGTTACATCGAAATAGGAGACGTATTCTTCGTCGCCCTTCTTACGGTTTACTGCTACCGAGAAATTCACAAGGGCTGTGCCGTTGTTAGTGAACTTAATCTCGGGGTCTGCTGTCAATCTACCAATGATGGTTGTACTCATCTCTGTACCTTTCGTTTAATTACTGCCCTGTAATACTACATCAGTAACCGGCCATTTGCAACAGTTTCACCATGTCTTCTAGTGTCACTACTGCATAGGCACGACCTGCGCTGGTGTTCCTGCGCTTAATCACCGCAAGGCCGATGTCTGCCTTAGCGTTGTTCTTCTCCACCTCTGTCTCGTCCATGATAGAAGCGAGGGTTATCTTGCCCACGTTTTTGCACTCGATAACAATGGCGTGTGCGAATCCATTGAGGTCGCCTTTGTCAACTGTGTTGCCAGCACCGTATCGTCTTTCAACATTGGGGTAGCCGTTCTCGTTAAAGAACTTAGCAACGTCACGCTCCCATTGGGAACCCTTAGCCTTCTGTGGTGTCGTCATACATACCCATTTTTTCTTGTATTTTTGTAAGTTCTTTCAAAAGTTCTTCCTTTGTCATTGATTTACTAATTTCATCAAAGACGTTATCCTTCTGTGGTGTCGTCATGCTCATCTAACTTTCTCTCTGCGATGTTTATCATCGCTGTGCCGATTAGTTCCTGTGATACACCAAGCGTCACCAGTTCAGTCAACAAGGGAATCATTACTGAGTCCACTGCTTCGTTAATGTTCTGAACGACTTCCTGCTCGGTCATAATTATCTTTTTCATGCTGCACTCTCTCGCTTCTGTCTAAGCAACATACTTCTACGTTGCTTGGCACTAAGACCTGCTCTGTATCCTATCTGGTGATACGTAGATAGTGCGTCATCCAAGCATTGCTCTGATACAGGGCACCCGTGACAAATGCTCCGTACCATCTCGTCAACTTTGTGTGAAGAACCCTTCAATGGGAAAAAGATGTTTGTGTCCATCCCCTTACACTTAGCGTCTGCTGTCCAATCATTCAACTTCACTGCTTTTACCTTTCTTTAATACGTCCTTGAATCCTTTAGGCATAGGCACTGCTTCTGCCCTGCGTTGCTCCAACTTCTTCTCGAAGTTCTCCATGCTCTTGCGTACTTCTTCACTGCGGTCAACGACTGGTTGTTGCGCAGACGTTCTGTTCCGTCTGATGAACAACTGGTCAAAGTGTTTACGCAGTTGTGTGGTGTTGAGTATCACGGGTGACCAGAATGAATCCGATGTAGCCCATTGAATAACACCACGTACTTCTTCTTCGGTGTGGTTAGTGACACGTAGCAAGTACTCGATGTCGCTCATCGAAGACTTGTTGATACTGAATGCTTTGTATCCGTTCGCCACACACAACTCACGTAGTTCAACAGCAAGCGTGTGTGCCGACTTCCATGTCGCTGAGTCTTGGCCTTCTTTGTACTGTAACTTCTTGGCTTTGCTCACTGCCTGTTTTACCTGGTCAGTAGTAACAAATCCTTCATCGATTAAAATGCAAAGGGCCTTGCGGTAATCAGTTTCCATTCCTGAACTCATCTAGTGCGATGGTCAAGTATGTAATCATGTCGAGCAGAGAGTCTTCAATGCCTTCGTTCGCCAGTAGTGAACCCTGAGCCGCAAGTTGCAGACGACCCATTTTGTCATTGGCTCTCAAACAAGCACCCACCCATGAGGGTATACCAAAAGCCATGCTTTGACGAATGTTGTAGTAAGGGTTCTCAGGACGACCGTAGTCTCTCGACTTCTTGTCGTGCATGTCCTGTACTTCTTTTAGTATTGCGTTAAAGGTTGGGTTCATTAGCAACCGTCCGTCCATTCTGGATAAAGCCCGTGGTTTCTGTTGTAATAAAATACAACTGCTGATTGTTGTTGATAGATGTCTGCTTCGTTCGGTGTAGGTGGTAGACCCTTGATATTTTGTCGAGCAAACTGCCAAATGTCAGGCATAAATTGGAACATACCCTGAGCACCTGATACCACGTTGGTATCAACTACCTTGCCACGGCTCTCTCGGTATGCAACGCATGCGAATCTGGCTTGTACATCTCTAGGCAGAGACAGCAATGGGGGGGTAGGCATTGCCGTCTCTACCAAGATTGGTTGTGGTACTTCTGCTTGTGTCGTTGTAGTAGGCAGAAAAGAAAATGATGTCATAGCAGTTACAACTGCAACGGCTGACTTAATCATTTGCCCTCCCCTGACGGATGGCGTAGGCGTGAGAGATGCAACTGCAACTCACGCACTTTACGTTGTAGGTCACGGTTCTCAACCATGTATTCCTCTATACGTCCGAGCAAAATCTCGTTCCGCTCACGTAGGTATTCGTATTCAACGTCCTTTTTCATCTGTTTCCTTCTCTTCGAATGATGTGTACCTAGACTTGTTACTAGGACAACGGTGTAGTACTTCTTCTGCTCTTGCTTCTATCAGCAATAGACACTTCGGGCACACCCACTTCTTCATGACTTCACCACCGTGAATGGTGCCATAGCCATGTTGCAGTGACGTGCTGTAATTTTTAATGCTGTTCTGACTGCCACGTCCGGTTCTACTTTCTGCTCTGCAAGGATAGCCATAGCACCAGTGCCAACGCTGTTGCCAGCACCAATGGATGCATAGTTCTCCTTAAACTTAACAACAGAGAAGTCATCGGACAATTCGTACAATGCCTTCTTAGTTACTACTAGTAAGTTCCACTCACCACCAGGGTTAGACTCTATCAAGTGGTTACGTAGAGCGTAAGGGTCGTTAAGACCTGACTTGCGGGCGAGTTCGATGATGCGGAAACTACCCGCACCACCGATTAACACGTCGCCCGACTTCCATACCTTCGGTTCACCCGACAACTGGTATAGGCCACCTTCATCGAAGGCACCCGAGTCTCCGCCTATGGCGTAGTTCTTACCGTTTGTGTAACCGATGATAACTGTCATTACTTATACTGCTCCGGTACTATGCCCTTGTAAGGCATCTGTTGGTTCTGTGGTTTGAATGATGCTTCGCACTTAGGGCAGAACACGTAGGGGTTAGATGTAATACTTAGTAACCATTCGTGACTGCACTTTTTCCACTTGGTCATGACAACTCTAGGATGATTCCAACAATCTCTGCTTCTTCAAGGTCATTCAACGACTTCAATGTACGCTGAACTCTCTCCTCACAGAAAGCCTTACGGTCTGCTGGCTCATCGAACTTCTTGGCTAGCAGTTCACGCATGTTGTCTAGTGGTGTTGGTTGCTTAGACTTAGGTGCTGACTTAGGTGCTTGACTAGCCTTGTTGCCGTCATCGTCTTCGTCTGCAACTAGACCGAGCACACTCATGTACGAGTACCTGCGAGCGTACGTCACCGCACTACCCTGACCCTGTGGGTCTGACTTAGGTAGGTGAAGTGTCATGTCGTGAGCGATGTACTGACCTGACTTGTGAATGAGGTAAGTGACAAGGATGTCTGCACCGTTCATACCAGTAGCGATGTGCTGACTAACTGCTAGTCCGTGCTTGGTCAGCACTGGGCTTGCACTTGCCACTACATCTGGCAAAGCAGCATACTTGCTTTTGAAGAATGGGTTAGTTGAACCCTTTGGTACTGCGCTGAACTCAGCCTGAGCCGATACCAGTGCACTTGCTAATTCGTTAATCTCGTTACTCTGCATTTGTTTCTCCTAAGTTTGAATCTAGTTTGTACCCGAGAGCAGCGAATGCGACCATGAAGGTGTTCATCATCTCAAGGCATGCCTCGTAGTTGTGTGTGATACCGAGAAAGACAGAGTCGTCTCCCTCTCTAAGTGTTACTGCCCATGTGTTGCCATCGGTACAATCAGGGAACATGGTCAACTCTACTTCGCTACCTGCCATGGTAACTGTTGGGTATGTTGTGTTCACTTTACTTCCTTTCTTTTACTCATTGAACTGCTTGAGATTTTTATAGATGCCGGACCGTCGTCTACACAGACAGAACGGAACGCACAATAGTCGCACTGCCATCCACGACCGTTGGGGTCCAACGTTAGCACATTGTTGTCATCGTCCTTAGCGGAGCGAATAGGTAGGTAGCCATCTTCCAAGAGACGCTGGATACTTTCCATACGTGCAATCTCTTCTGATGCCAGTGCTTCCCACTCGTAACGTGGTACTTCGAACTCGGCGAGGAATCGGTTGACACCTTCGACACCCATGTTCTCGGCCTTGTTCTTCGACAATGCTTCAAAGCCAATGCTACCCATGACGAGTGTCTCGATACGGATGTCAGGGTTCTCTGCTTCAATGCCTAATGCGTTCATGCCAGCCTGTGCAACAGCCTTCGCTGCTGGGCCAACACCTACACCCATTGTGCCACGCAGACGGTTCCACCCGACCTGCTTGTCAAAGGCGTAGGTACCCATGGTCTTGAGTTCGTACAGGACGTGTGTGCCACCATAGACAGTACCAACGTCGTAGATGTCAATGAGTGCGTCACACGAACCTGATAGGAAATCTCCTATCTGAGAGGCGACCTCGAACTGGGCTGATGGGAAGCGACGACTAATCGCATCCTGTAGTGCTTCGTGGACGATGGTACCTAGACCTGTAACCCATGCACCGGCGTGGTCCATAGGTTCAGTAGGGTCAGCGTCCAGTGCTGCATACGCCTGCTGACGAGCACACGAGTGTGCCGATGAGTAGCGTAGTGGGGTTCCCTTAGCAGTTGGCTTAGGTGTTTGACTTTTGAGGTGTAGTTCCTCGACAAGCAAACCAGTAATCACGGGGTTGGATACTTGGTTCATTTGGCTCCTTCCTTTGAGTGACACAAACGTTACACCCTCGGAGGGGGTTTGTCAAATACTCAGTATTTCGACCTGCTCATGGTAGTCGATAAGGTGGTCCATAATCTCTTGGATACCATAGATAGAACGTTGAGTTCTACAAAGTTCGCATTTGTACCCTCGGAAATCACCCCTATGAGTTAGGACGGGTTCGCCTGTCTCTTTGTCCACAATCCTTGCGTAACTCATATGTTTAACAAACCTCCAAAGTGGTGAGTGTCTTGCTTGACCGCAATAAGGTTGGCTTGCACGTACGGTATGTGATTGTCTCTGTGCCAGTCGCTTGGAAAGAAACTACGCAATGCAGACTGCTGGAACCTACACTTGAAATCGATGAAGTCTGCGTAGTTCTTGTCGGTGTAGTACCAGAACGAATTCTCGTTCCAAAAGGCAATATGTGTTGGGTCTTGGAAGGCACCACGTCCATCACTGCTTGGTGTCATCGAGAGCAACATGCCACCGTGGGCTAACTTGTCGTAGCACCACTCCATGAAGGCTGTCTTGTTAGCGATGTGCTCCATGAAGTCGTACGCACGGATAACACCAACGCTGCTGTCGGCAATGTCCATGTCAAAGATGTCACCAACGTAGTCAACCCCTTCGCCTGGGCGTAGGTCAACCCCTAGAAATCCTTCGGCTTTGTTGTGGTGAGCACCAAGGTCTAGTGCCAGCAGACCCTCACGGTTAGCCCACGCTAGACAGTTCTTCTCAATGGTCTTGTAATACATGTCCACGGTGCCAATCTGAATCTCTGCGTTACGTGTTTTCTGGGTGTTCTCTGGGTGGACACGCTGTAGGTACAGAATCTCAGGGATGTGGTAGAACTTAGTCTCTGTTTGGTACAACTGGGTCATAATGTCTTGGTCGTCAAGTACCTCTAGGTTGGCCTTATACCCCTCTATTTCGGCGTATAGGGCACTCCTGAAGGCACGTAGGTGGTTCGGTGCGAACCAGATGTAAGACACGTTGTGGGGGTAATCTTCAAAAGCCAAGGCCCCAACGTAACCTTCCTCGTTGTAATACTTCCACCCGTACTCTGCTCCAAAAGGTGGGACTAGGTCAGCCTTGCCATCTTCGAGGATTTGGGCTGTGTCAGAATATACAAACCCGACATCAGGAAACTTATCAAAGACGTACTCAACTTCCATGAGTGCGTTAGGCATAAGTATGTCGTCGTGGTCAAGTTCCAGGTACACGTCACCTGTGCAGTATGATACGGCTTCACGTTTCAAAGCACCCACGCCCTCTGCCACAGAGTAGTACACCACAACCCTTGCGTCCTTGGGTGGGTCCCAGTCGGCATCGCCGTTAAGGAGGACTATCCATTCCCAGTTGTTGTTGGTCTGCTCGTTAAGCGAACGGTAGCACTGGTTTAAGTACTTAGGGTCGTGGCTTGGCGTGAATACGCTAATCATTGTCATCCCACTTGAACATAGCACGGATGTACATAACCACGTACAGGAAACTGTACAGAATAAATCCGTATTGCTTAGATTGCAGGGCGTAGATTACCCATAGGAACTCGTTGCAGATAAGGACAAACCAGCCCCAACGTATCTTGCTACCTACAGTAAACAAACCAAATGAACCCACAAAGGCTAGTATCCATGACCAGGTCCACAGCATTAGAACGAGTACTCTACGTTAGGGTACTTCTTCTTCATAAACTGCACCAGTGGCATCTTCTCGTAACGACGGCATAGGTAGTCGAGCGATACGAACATAGGGTCGTATGAACCCTCACGCACCTCGTGCTTGACTACTATTCCTCGCCAGTGGGCGTTCCCTTGCGGTCCTTTGTAGTCCTCATCATGGAGGTAACATGCGCCCGCAACAAGGCCATGTTGGCTCTTGCCAGCGACGAATCTAAGCCCGTAGGCGAGCGTCTGCTGGTGACCCATCGTGAAACTATGGCCAATGGATTTAAGTCTCGCTTCAACATTGCCTCCTAGTGGTTTGCCGGTCATTGGGTTATAGAAGTAGTGGCTGTAGGCAACGCCATCAAGCCATAGGATTTCTAAGTAGTTACTTACTTTCCATCCGCTTTGGGCGTAGTCGAGGTGGTCTGTGGTAACAACTCCTTCAAGTTGTGCATCCATTGAGACAGCACGGTTGATTCTATCTTCGTGGTTACCAAGGAGGATGTGCCTCTCAGGGTTCCATTTTGCGTGCCTGGTCTTACGACGATTCTTGTTAAAGTCGGTAAGTGCTTGGTTGAGGATTGCCCATGCTTCATTGGCTGCTTCTATGTCCTGCTTGTAACGGCGACCTTCCATAGCCTTCTTGCCCTTGTCATACATCGACAGGGAGGGCATGTCTGCGTGGTCACCTAGGTGAATAATTTTAATTGGTTCATCGTGGAACTCGTCTACGATGTATTGACCTATCCATTTAAGATGGTCTGTTGGTACTCCTGCCTTAGCCTGAGTATCTGGAATAATTACGTGTGTTGTTGGTTTTTGCAAGGTAATGCTCCTTGTCTAGTTCCGCCCATTGGGAGTCTAGCACACAAGTTACCAACAAAACAACACCTATGTAATTTATTTTTCTGTTACTGCCTCTGCTACTTCGGCTGGGGTGGTTGAGTACAGGTCACCCAACTCCATTACCTTGTGAAACCCCCCGTACCACAAGGCACCAGCCACCAGACCAGAGCAAATCCAAGTCTTGGATTTCCTTAGACAAATGGCATCGGGAAGTATGTTATCGAAGGCACATGAAAGTATGCTAAGATAACTGTATTTCAAGCCCACCTGAGAGCGAGCGAACTTCAGTACCTTGTCTCGGTCAACGCTGGCTGGTAGTTTTATTACTTCATACGTTCCACCAAACGCCGATTGTTCTAACGTTAGGTTGTCTGTGACACCTTTCGGTTGGGCTTGGATGAGATACCATTTCCCGTCCACGTATCTGTCCAAAATGGCAACGTGATTCCATTTTGAATAGTTAGATGAAGGCATGAACTTCTGTGCCCATCGAATGCTTGCGCCAATGATTCCTTTGGTGTGGCAAAAAACCAAGTCACCGGGAGTCATCTTTCGCCTCCAAGACCTCTACTCGTTCTTCTAATAGATTCAGGTCGTTGTCTTGGCGAACGTCTGTAACGTCCTCAATGCTTTCGTGACCGTGACGTGTAGCAAAGTACGTGCTTATGTATGCAGATACAAGACAAAAGCAAACCAGTTGCCAAGTGAAATGACTGACTGCTGTCTTAATGCAGAAGATGTTGGCAAGCCAGTAACCCACCTCGGTCATGCCTGCAACGTGTGGTCGTCCTCGTGCCTCTGCTTGAACCATAAGCACAGAAAATACGTTGGCTACACCAAGGGATAATGCGGCGAGTAATGCTATTTTCACTTGTCGTCCTTTAATAGTTTGTGTATTTCTTGAACCAGAGCATGTGTCTCTAGGTCTAGTTGGTAATCCTTAACCGAATGCTCAGTGTCTTTCTTTTGCATCTCGTCAGAGATACGGTCTGCTCGCTTGGCTGAGATAAGCAACACTGAACCTTGTAGACCAGCCACCATAGAAAGCACTAGG
>Ga0208742_1000063_pt1 | contig 44546 bp, 72 predicted proteins | sample CryBogCBH28Sep08_FD_184601 | JGI IMG/M metagenome (GOLD analysis project Ga0208742, IMG submission 184601) | Freshwater microbial communities from Crystal Bog, Wisconsin, USA - CBH28Sep08 (SPAdes) (version 2) | ecosystem: Environmental > Aquatic > Freshwater > Lake | place: Crystal Bog... | reverse complement strand
AGAACTTGCTATAACCCAAGCAAAGAATATGTTAGATACTGTTGAAGTGTATCGTAGTCCCAAACCTTATTATATGTAAGGATTAAAAGAATGAACGAACGAATTAAATCGCTATTGGCTAAAGCGCACCTGGATGTAATGGAGGACCTTGGGGACATAGACTCCAATCACGTTGCTGAAAAGTTCGCTGAGTTACTTGTGGAAGATGTTTTAGGAGTTTGCGATCAGGTTAACAAGAATTTTGAAGATTGGACAGAACGTCACAGTATAGATTCAATGCAAAGACAAATTGGAGTTAATCATTGCCGATTAGCCATAAAAGAACATTTTGGAATTAATAAATGAATGACGATCGGGTATTCTTTGGTGCTATGCTTGCATTAGCAACTTTGTTATTTGGCCATCCCGGGTGGGCCTTTTTAATTTTTTTAATAGCAGTACTATGAACCAACGAATTCAACAACTAGCCGATCAGGCTAAAATCAGTATACCTCGAGATACCCTAACTGTACCTGAATGGATTGAAGCATATAATCAAAAGTTTGCCGAGTTGATTATTAGAGAATGTGCCCAAGTTTGTCGAGACCAGCCCAACATATATGCCTTGAAAGCAGACAGAGATAATTGTGCTATTGCCATTGAACAACATTTTGGAGTTGAATAATGTTAAACAATGATGACCTGCGTACAACTCCTGTTAATCATACTTTAGAATATATATTATATGGAGCAAATATTATCGTGGTTATCTGGGAAATCTATATTATAATAAAATGTTTATATTAAGATATAAAAATGGGTAGCAGGCCGATTGTAACTAGCACACAAGTTATGTATCTACGTTGGGACAGAGAACCCAGTCATATTGCATTTGTATTGAGGTGGTCATGATAGCGGCTGAAGTACATATAAAAAGTCTGGAAATCTCCAGGATGGTAGATTGGTGTTGTAAAAACATTGGCCCAGAAGCTGTCAGCAGAGACACAGTTGATAACGATAGACCTTGGTTTTGGAATATGAATTTTCGTGATGCAACCTTTTACTTTGCCCGTGGCCAAGATGCTACAATGTTTTCTTTGATGTGGAGTTAAATTATGTTTAAAATACCTATTAGTGTACCTCATCCGCATTTTGATAACTCAATGATGCATAATCGTCAAGAGATTAAACGTGATCATATTCAGGATAAACATAATCAGAAGGTACACGAATATTATCAAGCAAAGAATCAAGATTGGCATAAAAAACGTATAATGATAAATGAGTTACATGAGTATCAAGATTACCTTGCTATTAATCAATATTTGAATTTAAAGAAACACATTGAATATGGAAATTATAGATATAGCATCACACTGGGAAATAATTTAGATGTTTATGTTTAATGAAATAAAAAAGGATTGTCAGTGCGAAGCCTGTAGACCAAACAATCTCCTCGAAGGTATTATGCGTATGATTGTTTGTGAAACCTGTGGAAATAAAAGATGTCCTCACGCAACTAATCATCGAAACACTTGTACTGGTAGTAATACGCCTGGTCAAAAAGGTAGCAGTTGGGAGAATTATAAAAATGGAAAAGTTTGAACAATTTTGTAATAGATTTGATATGCGTGTTCGCTCAAGTAATCAACGACTGCGTAGATTTAACAGACAACACATGGCAATAAATCCCTGGAGTGTGACTATTAGCGACGATGCTCTTTATCAAGATATGTCTATGAACATAGAAGAAGTTGAATGTGTGGAAATATTGATGCCACGGGATAAGATTGAACAGATTGAATTTCTATTGGAACATTATGAAGCACAAGAAGAAAGATTGAAACAAGATCAATCACTACTGGCAGAATATAGAAATGAACAACGTGTTAGAAACGAGTATCCTACTGTTGATAAGGCCTATCAACAATATCGTACACTGCTAAATCTTTGTAAAACAAAATGAAAAACGAGTTGTCAGGTTGGTATGTGGCCAGTGTTGCACCTCCAGTAGCTCATAATATCGGTAAACATAGATATCAAGGCTGGCTGCCATGTATACAATGGTGTAGTGAGAATTTTCCACACAGTAATCAAGCACCCTTGGGCACAGAAAACCGTTGGCGTTTTATCAGCGAAGGTATTTTCGAATTTAGAGAAGAAACGGATTATATAATGTTTTTATTGAGGTGGGGATAATATGTATATAACAGAATCAACCGGCACTATTAAATTACCCTACGAACCGGGATTACTTGAATGGTTACAAGAAAACTATCCTTATTCCAAATACAGATTAATTGAATTGTTTTGAAACAAATAATTGTCCCACATCGAAATGCCAGTGATATAATGGATATTGTACGCAGCCTAAGACAACAAGGATTAGTACAGCACCGAGATTTTGATTTTGCTTTTAATCAATCTAAATGGGATGATATGATTGGTGAAATTCCTAATTCAACTGTTTTCACTTTCTATGATGAAAAATATACTACAATGTTTATATTGAAATATCTATGAGGGCAATAGAATACCACGTTGTTGAATTACAACCACACAACCCGCCAGCTGAAATGTTTGAGTGGTTACAATTAAGACTGGGTCCTGGAAATGGAGATCGTTGGTTTTATAAGCATCCTAAACTTTATTTTGCCGACAAAAAAGATCATTTGATGTTTTTACTAAGGTGGAGCAATTAATGTTCAAAGGTCGAGGATTTATGCAGATAACTGGACATAGCAAATATGACGGTGTAATGCCTCCACATAAATCAGTTATTGTTGGTAATTACGAAAAATTAGATTCAATTCTAGTCGATGGCAAATATTGGTACAAATTACAGGTTGTTCCTAGAGTAAGAGATTGGATAAAGGTACAGAATAAAAATCTATGGTATGAGCACGTAACATCAAATAACTACAAAGTATTGGATACATTTTATGTATACGAAACTTTATACACACAATTAATATTATTATGGACATAAATTTATCTAACCTGTATCATTTAAATATCGAAACAGGCAAAGTTTTTGGCAAAGAATATTTTGTTGTTGTACCTATAGGATGGGCTCATTATAAAGAACCCATTGAGTGGAATGATATGGTTAGATGGTGCATTGACACATTAGGTCCAAGTGGAGACAAGGACAAACCAGAAATTTGGGCTCCGGATCAGAGATGGTATGTTAATGGTGCTAGATTTTGGTTTAGAGATGAAGAAGATAGAACAATGTTTTTATTAAGGTGGTCATGATGGCTAGTATGAGTAGTATTATTGGTGGATTGAATATAGGATCCGACCGCGAGTTACGCCCAATGAAAACAGGCGAAGCTGGCGGATGGGGTATGAAATATAAATGGATAGAATTATCGATCACCGAAGATAACCAAGGACAAGATAATAGGACAGCACCATTTAATTGGTGTGTAGAATACTTTGGCAAAGAAGGAGTCCGTTGGTTTGAAAAGAAGGGAAAATTTTATTTCAAGAATGAATCCGATCTAACTATGTTCATTTTAAAGTGGTCCTAATGGATGATATATTTGAAAATTGGAAAAAGCAGAAGTTTATTATTCCAATAGGTATTGACGAATACGAACTAACCGTTGTACTAACTGATGTAATGTATTGGGCTGATAATTATTATGAACTATGCCAATGGTGCAAGGAAAATAACTGCGATCCAAAAGGTATGACAGTGGATATTCCAAATCGTCAAACATTGACATTATTTTGTTTAAGGTGGTCATAATGATTATTGTTGTTGACAAATACACCTTAATATGTTACAATTATTAATCAATAATTTTTAAAGAAAGAGGTAAATTATGGATATGGATAATGCCGCTAGTGTTTTAGCAGGAACTATTCTGGCAGGGTTGGCTATTGTTATAGGTGTTATTGTAATTGTTTTAATTAATAATATTTTACACAAATACTGGAAACCTGTACGTATTTTTACAAACGATAGTTTTAATTTTAATCCTCCTCAACGTTTTGTTACACAAGATGAATTAAATAAAGTTAGTCCTACATTTGAAAAACAAGAACCAAAATAAAGAATATACAATCCAATGAGAAATTTTTTAATAGGAGTTTTACTAACCACACTTTTTTGGTTGTGGATATTGAGCTCCATTGAAATCCCAGAATATACTATTATTCATAAGAATGGTTGTCCAGATTTCACGGTTTAGTTATTAATTTTTTCTATTATCGACATTAAAATAATTATTGTAAAAACCTATTGATTTTGAGTTTTAATAGGATATATAATAATGTAAGACAAAAAACACACAGAAGGAGAATTTATGTCTATTACAATTAAAAATTTAGAAAGTGCACTTTCTGGTGAGTCACAGGCTCACATCAAGTATCGTTACTTCGCAAAGATTGCCCGCGAAGAAGGATTTGAAGATGTTGCTCGTCATTTCGAACACACAGCAGATCAAGAGTTGCTACACGCTTGGGGTCATTTAGAATTGCTAATTGGCAAGCCAACGACTAAAGAATGTTTGGAAAAAGCCATCGAAGGTGAAACCTATGAGTTCACTACAATGTATCCAGATTTTAAACGTGCGGCAGAACTTGAAGGCAATGTCAATGCGGCATTAGAAGCAAGCGTTCAAATTGAAGAAAGCAAAGAACACGCAGAACAATTTGCGGCAGTTCTTGCCAAAGCAGAAAAGCGTTTTGCGGCTTTACAAAAAGTTGAGCAACGTCACGCTCAAGCATATCAACAAGTATTGGAGGCTCTATAATGAAAACAGAACACGTATGCGTAGTTTGTGGCCACGTCCACGATGAAGAAACAGAAGGTAAGTGGGAAGAATTATCAGATGACTTTACTTGCCCAGAGTGCGGTGTAGGTAAAGAAGACTACGAAACTATCTAAGTATTAATACTAGGGTCAACAAAAAATTGCAAGAAAACTTGCATTTTTCGTTGACTTTTTATTAACGAGGATATATAATAAATAATGGTCGTAGGATCATTTTAATATTAAAGGAAACTTAAAACATGAAAAAATTTGCAATCGCAACATTAATGGCAGTAGCAATGGCCTCAGCAGGTGCTGTAGAAGTTGGCGTTATCGGTGGTGAAACGTTCCATACCAATAACCATATCAACAACACAGCTGGTTTAACAGTTGGTGAGAAGTTTGGTAAAGTTGGTGTCACTTTTGAAGCCGATCACAATTTTTCACAAAAGACTGCTACCAATGCAGATCGTTATAGCCTAATTGGTTCATACGATGTAGCTAAGTTAGGTTCAGCAACAGTTGCCGCTAAAGCAGGTGTTGACTATTTGAGCCAACATAGTGGTAGCACTCTACCAGCAGGCTATGGCTTCTTGGCAGGTGTTGGTGCTACAGTTCCAGTTACTGGAAAAGTTAGTGCAACAGTAGACTATCGTTATGCCGCTGGTCAAGAACGTGTTAAGCCACAAAACGGTAATCAGGTATTAGTAGGCGTTAAGTACGCATTCTAATTAGATTTACTAGTTAATAAAAAGCCCACTTAAAGTGGGCTTTCTTTTGACACGTTACTTTTTAACTAATTAATCCCCATTTGGCAATAGCCTGGTCATATTCCGGACCATAAGTCTTATCAATAGCCTGACGCATTGCCGCAGATCCTTCTCTAGTGCCACCGGGATGTCCGTGCATAGCACCGCCCACATTGGCCATATAATCATTACCTGCAAGTTTAGTAATTTTATCTACTAATCCAGGATGGAACCCACAACTCAATACTGGGGTAGTATTACCAGCACGAAGTACATCAATTGCTTGTTGTAGTTCAATTGGGTCGTCGTTGCTGTATCCTCCCATCATTCCAGTCTGTATTGTATCCACGCCCATCATAGTAGCAAGTTGGCAAATAACTGGCCAACTAATACTGAAACGATGATTCTTATCTGTGAACACTTTGTCGCCGGATTTTTGGAAATGCAGGAACAATGGCAAATCCATTTTACGGATGCTGTTATATACACCTAGGCCGCTGAACACATTAATGTGTACACCATTGCCACCTAATTCGTATACACGTTTTACACGATCAACAACCACGTGAGGATCTGCGTTAATGGTGTGGCAGAACACAACCTTGCGACTTTGTTTTGCTAGATAGTTAGCAATTAGGTCAACTCTGCGTTCTAATGGAGCACAGGCAGGGTTACTCATAATTTCATCTTCTTTGATAAAATCAACACCACCGTCGACCATTTGTTTGACCATTTCTAATAATACTTTTGGACTAACACCAATTTTAGGTTTAACAATACCGCCAAACAATGGTTTGTTATACTGTCCTGTAAATTCACGGAACCCACTTAGTCCAAACTTAGGCCCTAGAAAGTGACTTGTTACTGTATCTGGCAATTCTAGTTTAACTAATCTGCATTTTGTAACAATATCAATATCAACGTGTCCACCCATTAATTGGCAAAGTAAATGACTAATGCCATCTGTGTCCCAATCTGTGTTAGCAATAGGAAAAGCAATTTCTACGGTTCCATTTACTAACCCAGTTAGTTCGGCTTCGTCACCTAAAATAATACAACTATGATTTTCAAACATTTCATCAGTTTCCCATTCGTTGCGTACATTAGGGTTACCTACACTTTGTCCAATTGCTAAATTCCAAGCGGCCTCTTTTAAATTGGCACTACTTGACATTTCATAGGTAGCAATAAAATATTCGTTTAAATTAATTTCATCTCTGGTTCGAAAGAACTTCATACTTGTCTCCTGGTATACTTGGTAATTTAACGCATAACACTTTGCAGTCTTCTAAAAATACAGGATCTGCTACTTCTCCTGGTTCGAATATAAACACTTCCCCAGAATTTATTTCTTGTCCACATACAATCATTTTGCCTTGTATTAGTACATTGTATTCTGTTCCTATCTTATGATAGTGGGCAGGCCATACTTCACCTTTGGTATGAGTAAGCAATCCTACTTCAAACTGATCAGTTTTTAATACAGCTGGATCAAAGTTTCCAATGAACCAACCTCTCCAAAATTCGGAGATATTATGTTTTCTCATATCTAATAAATCTTTCTAAATCTACTGGAACACCAACAGCGTGGTGTTGCTCATTTGGAATATGATATATTCCAACCTGTTGACCTTGTGCAATCATATAGTTATAACTTGGCGCAATGTAAAATTCACCGTTTGGTGCACGATCATTGGCCGCTATCATAGCTTCTGCACTGTCAACAAAATAACTACCTTTTTTCCAATAGTGAATACCGTTAAGGCTGATATTACTAATAACTTCCTTTTCGCGCATTTCGACTACTAGACCTTTGGAGTCTATACGAGCATAACTGTTCTTGTCGGTGTCACTATAGTATGTTACTACCGCTCCATCATAAAGTCTAACATTATGAAAGAACATTCGGCTATTCCATTCCATTATTTGATCACAGTTTGCGGTAATAAGTTCATCGTCATTATTGATAAATTCTTTGAACAATAATACACTACAGGCAGGACCTTCTGTGGTTTCAGAAACTGATAGGAATTTTGCAGTTGGCAACTTTTTGAGTATTACTTCTTTGGTAATGGTCAAAAACTCATCTTCCCGCAATAAGAAATACCATTGTGCATCGATGTCCAAACTTTCAATAGCCCGAACTATCATCGGCTTTCCGTTTACATCAATTAAAGGTTTTGGAAAATAATACTTATCTCGAGGAAATCGGCTGCCGAGCCCAGCCATTGGGATTACGATATTAACCATAGCTTTATTTATTTGATGGTTTTGCTGGTTGATTTTTTCTTGAAAGTGTAGTACAATTATTACTGTGTTTGTAATTTGGAGCAATATATGAGTATGCATCTTCATCATCCTAGTCTTAGTCTTAATGGTAAGAAAAAAGGCAAACCTAAATTCCGTAATGCCGAAGAAGCTCGTAAGGCCCGCGAATTGGAATCTTCTTGGAAAGATATTCAGAAGAAGTGGGGGCTCGAAGCCGAAGAAAAGAAACGTAATCGTGCTATGTCTGCAGAACCATTATCATACAATCTAAGTACTCCAGTGGGTCGTACAAATACAAAACATATTCCTAGTCTTAATACAGGTGGCGGTGTTGCTACATTGGCTGCTCCTAAAGTTTATACAGGTACTAAAGTAAAAGGTATTGCCACAATGCACAAGAGCAATGCTGTTCCTGTATTCAGTGATGAGGAAGCAATTGATATTTCTAGAATGAGGCGTTAAATGAATTATACTCCACCTGTTTATACGATTCCCCTTAAACAAATCGATGACTATACTGAACTTATGCGTTTTTGTAGAAAAAAGAATATACAATTCTATGTCTATGAATTTGTCTGGTTACAACATACTTTAAAGTATGGAATACAACATAAATGTGGTGGGTCTGGCAACGACTATGGCGAACGAGTATATACGCAAGCAGGACATATGCCAGGATGGAGTAAGTCTAATCTAAAAAGATCACCTTCTACCAAAGAAGATATACAAGAAATTATTAACAAAGTTCAATTAACATTCAATTGTATTTTTCACAAAGACGATGTTGTATTAAAAATTATGGACTATACAAATGCTCCATTTGAACTTGACACACCTCGTGCTGAATTACAAAGAATTGAAGATGATTTATCTGATGCACACGAAGATACATTTGGATATAGGCCAATCGGTAATAAAACAAAATCTGTTGGAAAAAAGATACCTTTATTGATGACTACTAATCTGTTTGACTGGGGTTAATTTTAAAATAAATATTCTTATGAAAACAACTTTAAATGAAAAACTAATTGCCTATTTAGCATTACTTAGTGGGCTATCTGTTTCAGCAGTGGCAGTATATTATTCAGTTGCAGGCCTTACTGCGATATTTTCGGCGGCAATTATTCCCATTATGATTATGGGTATAAGTTTAGAAATTGGCAAGATCATTGCCACTGTTTGGCTAAAACAAAATTGGAAGATTGCTCCATTGAGTATCAAAGCCTATTTGTGTGTAGCAGTTGCCTTGCTTATGGTTATCACCAGTATGGGTATTTTTGGATTCCTTTCAAAAGCACATAGTGATCAAAATTTGGTCAGCGGTGATGTACTGAGTAAAATTGCTGTTTATGATGAAAAGATTCAAACAGAAAAGGAAAATATAGATGCTAATCGCCGAGCACTCAAACAACTTGATGATTCAGTGGACCAAGTTATGGGTCGCAGTCAAGATGAAAAGGGCGCAGAAAAAGCTGTTGCTATTCGAAAAGCCCAGCAGAAAGAACGTAGTCGCCTTGCTCAGGACATTGCAGACTCTCAAAAGAGAATTACTAGCCTCAACGAAGAACGTGCGCCAATTGCGGCTGAAGTTCGCAAAGTCGAAGCGGAAGTTGGTCCAATAAAATATATCGCGGCATTTGTTTATGGTAACACAGACTCTGCAATTTTAGAACGTGCAGTTACTTGGGTTATTATATTAATCATTATTGTATTTGATCCATTGGCGCTTATACTATTGATATCTAGTCAAATTAGTTTCCAACAGTTCCGTGAGAGAGAAAATTCAAATAATGCTGAACCTACTGTACTAGAACAAGTCACAGATGTTGCAGAAGAACCTTCAACAGAAGAACCAATTGAAGTTGAAGATCAATTATCATCTATTAAGTTTACAGATCACGGAGAACATCCTAAAGATACATTTGAATATCAAACTGTTAAAGTTGCTACTGACACAGATAATACGCCAACACTCGAAGAGGAAGAAGCCTGGAAAGAGATATCAAATAAACTAGAGCCTGTGGTTGAACCTGTAGTAGAAACAGTTATAACACCGCCTGTGCCTGTTTTAAAACGTGAAGAAAGTACAGTAACTCGTACAAAAGTATTTCCTAGAAAAAGTGTAGTTGTACCACTTCCTGAAACGTATGTTCAAAATGAAGAACAACAAGAAAGTAATGTTTGGTCCAAAGCAGTTAATGCTATCAGTCAAGATGACTATGTTGCAAAGAGTGAAGAAGCACAACAAACGGCTGTCGATGGCCACGAAGATCACGTAATCTATCTTGCGGCCAATATTCGTGCAGGACGTATGCATATGAATGAAGTTCCAGAAGAACTCAGAGAAAGAGTAAAAGCAAGACTATAATGTCAGGTAAAATAATTTTAATTACGCCTCCTGATATCTACGAAAACGATACTAAAAGTGTATTATTTGTACACATCAATGATCAGGATCAAGAAACAGTAAGTCGTTGGATTGCCGACAAGCAATTTGATCACGATATTAATTTTTATCTATATAATGGCGAGTCAGATGTGCCTTGGATTTTATGGGCCTCGGCCTCTTGCCAACATAAGTATATAGACCTAGATCAGGTTAATGAAATTTCACAGGCATTGAGTGGCTATCTTTTAGGAAAGGGGCAGTTTACATATAAAACTACCAACGAAAACCTAGCCGCTGTTTATAGCCATATTAATAATAATAGAGTAACCGAGATCGAACAATTTTTAGAAAGAGCACTAGGTGACCAAAATAACTAAACATACTTGTGATTTTTGTAATAAAACCAAAGAAGAAGTTGAAAAATTAATAGTCGGTGATAATAGTGCAATCTGTAATGATTGTGTTGAGTTATGTGTTGACATACTCAAAGACGAAAAAGTTAAAAACTTCCCACCAGAAAGAAAAACATTAAATCCTGCATTGATCAAAGATTACTTAGATGAGTATGTCATTGGGCAGGACTATGCTAAAATTGCACTCAGTGTAGCAGTTAGTCAACATTTCAAACGTATCAATAATCCCAGCGAAACAATTAAACTAGAAAAAACAAATGTGTTATTACTAGGACCTACTGGATGTGGCAAGACAATGTTAGCTCGTAAGATTGCAGAATTCTTAAACTTGCCTTTTGCTATTTGTGATGCCACTGGTATTACCGAAGCAGGGTATGTAGGCGACGATGTTGAAAGTATTTTAACTCGTCTCATTGCCGAAGCAGATGGTGATATTGATAAAGCAAGTCGTGGTATTGTATATGTAGACGAAATTGACAAAATCGCAAAGAAAAGCGAAAGCGTTTCTATTACCAGAGATGTTAGCGGAGAAGGTGTACAACAGGCTCTTCTTAAAATGATCGAAGGCAGTATTATGCGTATTCCTAGTTCGGGTAAACGTAAGCATCCTGGTAGTGATATGCAAGAAATTGATACCAGCGGAATACTTTTTATCTGTGGTGGAGCATTTGTTGGTTTGGATAAGATTATACAGCAAAGAATGGAAAGCCGTAGTATTGGATTTCACGCCGCTGTTATGGATAAAAAAGCACAAGAAAACATTTATCAATCTGTGACAAACAAGGATATTATTCAATTTGGGTTTATTCCAGAATTTGTAGGCAGATTCGGATTGGTAATTAACGTAGATGAATTAAGTGTAGAAAATCTAGTACAGGTACTCAAAGAGCCTAAAAATAGTATAGTTAAACAGTACGAATACATATTTTCTTTGGATAACATAGAGCTAGAATTTGAAAATGAAGCATTAGAGTACATTGCCGAAAAAGCCAAAGAACTTAAAACCAATGCTCGTGGATTAAAAAATATTATAGAAAAAACACTTTTACCATACCAATTTGACGCAATCAATCTTGTAGAACGAGGTTTGAAGAAAATTATTATAAGTAAAGAAACAGTGGAGGGAAGTCCCGCCACGTTAATATTTGATAAGAAAATAAATGGCAAAGTTCAATAAAATCCAAGGTAAAGGCACCAAAATTATTGTAGGTGATTTACCAATAAATGTAGCTCTACGTAAGTTCAAACAAAAGGTTGACGATTTAGGAACAATGGAAATCGTTAAGACCAAAATGTTTTATGAAAAGCCTACAACCGCTCGAAAAAGAAAAGCAGGTGCTGCCAAAGCCCGCTGGAATAAAAAACTCCGCGAACAAAGTTTACCCAAAAAAATGTATTGACAAAATACAAATATTCTGCTATAATATAGTTTTATAGAAAGAATATTATGGCAAAACATTTAATGGTAGATATGGAGACAATGGCAGTTACTCCAGATGCCGTTATTTTAACACTTGGAGCTGTGCATTTTAATCCGTGGGGAAATGGTTACGGTGATAAAATATACTTTCGTATCAGCATAGATGATCAAGATCGATTAGGTAGATTTGTTGATCCTGCTACTTTGGATTGGTGGGCTAAACAAGATCCTGCCATTATGGAAGAAGCATTTTCGGATCAAGATCGAATTCCACTAGAAGAAGCAATGGACCGTTTCCATAAGTTTGCCTGGGGGTGTGATGCCTTTTGGTCACATGGTGCTACATTTGATTTGGTTATGATTGAAAATGTTCTACGTCAAATGGGCAGACCGGTGCCTTGGAATTATTGGCAACTGAGAGATACTCGTACATTGTTTGATTTAGGCTACGATCCGGATATGCCTACTGGAAGCAAACACGATGCTTTGCAAGATGCTATACGTCAGGCAGTCGGTGTTCAAAATATCTACTCAAAATTAAAAATTCGTACAAAATAGATTGACAATTAGCGTTGCCGATGTTATAATATTTTTGTAGGTTAAATTAATTCACACACACTTTTAGAAAGATTGATATGATTCCAGAATACCAAGATGTTGTTCGTAAACCAAATATTATGAAACAGCGTAATCCATTAAAGTCTACTACCAGTAAGATTGTTAAACTAGCCGATCGTGTAAAAGAATTACAAAGTTACAAAGAGTGGGCCAAACTAATGGCGTCTTATCAAACTTCAGGAATTAAACTTAGTCCAAGCCTGCGTCCTATGATTAAAATGGTTAAACTTGGATTAATTTTTATCGACGAGGATATACAACGAGCACTCGACGCAAAACATTGTACTAAGATTTCTGCTATAAATTCGTTTGACCCTCGCTATTTACAAGTAATTTATTGTACCAAGGTACCTGGTAAAGAAGAATATCATGCAAATGATTCTCAACATACCGCCACACTGGTTGCCGCAATGATTGATTCCGGATTGTTTAATGGAGAATCAGACTGGCGCGAAGTTGAAATGCCTGTATTGTATATTGAAACTACTAGTAAGTCATTTGCTCGTAAGGCGTTTTCTCTTATCAACGGAAAAGGTAAAAAGAAAATTAGTGCCTGGTACGAGCATCGCACTAAAGTTATGAGTGTGCGTATTGATGGTAGTAAAGAAAATGATGATTTAACTGCTGAACATAAACAATTAATTTGTGAAAAATATAACTGCTATCCAGTAGACAAAGAAAGCGATTTTGTAGGATTGCCAGGAACATTTACTCATATGCAGGCATTAAACTTAGATGATGCTATTCTTGAAATGGCCTGTAAGTTCCATAATGATTATTTTCATTATGATGAAATTAACGGTTCTTTGTGGTTTGTAATGGAGGATCTTGCTAAGGCATTTGGCGCGGCGCATATTAAAATTACAGACAAGTTTCTTAAAGAGCTTGCTGGGATTTTACAGGGTTATTTTGCAGGATTCGCTCAGTTTCATGAAGCTGTACATAGGGCACATAAAAAATGGGGAGAATATACATACGGGTACGAGGTAAGTTGGCAAGATGAGGCTATTGCCGCTGTCTTGGTATTGTTGTACCAAAATTTAGGCGGAACCCAACGCATTCCTAAACCATTGTTAGATCGATTTGAGAAAATTCTAGATTTTCTCGATGACGATATAAAGGCATTATTCAACAACGAAGTTGAATTTGCGTAATGAAATTTTATATACTTCCGGGTCCTTATAGAGTAGGGTTTGGCATTACTGGTGACCAAGAGCGCAGAGAAAAAGATTATACAGGCGCTTGGGGCGGTATTGCCAAATTTAAATATGTGTTTGATGGTCCTAGCACACATATCAAGCGTCTCGAAAATATCATTAAAATACAAAATAGAGATATACTATGGAAGGTAGATGAGTGGGAAACTGAATGGTTAGATAATAATTGGACCCCAGAACAGTTATTAGAATTTGTTAAAGAATTAATTAACGAGCGACATCTTCCAATTAAACAAATTATTTAAACCAACTAAGTATACATCTTAAACATAAGTTCTGAGAAATTAAAATTTTCAAATGTGACGATATTATTACAATAGTGCTCGCAATTACCCATAGACAATCCCACTCTGGCCTAAATATAGAGCTAGGATTATTTGGATATAGTATCCATTTTGAATTCTATGATAATAGACATTAGGATCAAGAAAATGATTGTTATGAACAAAATTAAAAAAGCACTTTGGTTTAGTGCAGGTATATTATTTTTAGGTATTGCTTATTTAGGTACAGTTATACCAGGCCTGCCTTGGAGCACTCCTGCACTAATAGCAACCTGGTGCTTTAGTAAAAGCAGTGAACGCTTCCATAATTATATGCTCAATCATAAATTATTTGGTCCTGTTATCCGTAATTGGGGAGAAGGACGAGTATTCCCTAAACTAGCCAAATGGGCTATGTTTTTAAGTATGGATGGTAGTTTAATCATTATGTGGTTTGCTACACATAATGTCAAAGCCATTATTGGAATGAGCATATTCTTTGCTCTTATATTAATTTGGGCTAGTCGTTATCCAGGAAGTCGAGAAGAATCAGATCGCAGAAAAGAAGCCGGCGAAAAGATAGGTTGGTTCAAATAATACCAGATTGACATCTTTGCCTTTATACTGTATAATATAGTATATGAAGGTAAAACAACTAGATCGTCGATTCTCCGGATATGGAAATTTTAAATACCATATTCAATTTCAAACCAATGAACTACAAAAATTTTCAGATGTTAGAAATTGGTGCTGGCAAACCTGGGGTCCAAGTTGCGAACTAGAACACTACAATAAAATAAACCCTCCTAACGGATTTTGGTGTTGGGGATCCACAGAATGGTATATACGAATCTACCTAGCCACACCGGCAGAGTATTCGTGGTTTTTATTAAAATGGGGCGAGTAAATGAAAATTAATTTGGTCAGCGATTTGCACTTAGAATTTGCACCTCAAACACTTTCCGGCGGAGAGGTATTAATTCTTGCTGGCGATATTGCAGAGTACAGAACATTAAAGAAAGATCCTACATTCTTAGATGAATTGTCTAAGTATGATCGAGTATTTTATGTTATGGGAAATCACGAGCATTATCATCATAGATTGCACAAAACCTATGACGATATCAAGGCGTTGCTTCCTGCCAATACGACCATCCTCGAAAATGAGACAGCAGAGTATAATGGTGTACTATTTTTAGGCGCCACACTTTGGACCGACCTTAACCGAGGCGATCCAGTGACAATGTTTATGATTAAGGGATTTATGAACGACTATAAAGTTATTCAAAACTTTTATCCTGAAAAAAATCTATACTATAAACTTACTCCGGAGTTTACATTAGATTTGCATCGCCAGAGTTTAGAGTATTTTAAGTCGGTATTAGAAAAAAACAAAGATAAGCCCGTTGTGGTTATAACACATCACGCACCTAGTTTTATGAGTGTGAACGAAAAATACAAGAATGAAACTACTACGAACGGTGGGTATGCCAGTGAGTTAAGCGAGCTCATATTAGATAATCCAAATATTAAAGCCTGGGTTCACGGACATATGCACGACCCAGTTGATTATTTGATCGGAAATACTCGTATACTATCAAATCCTAGAGGTTATATACCCTGGGAAGAAGGCAATGGGTTTAATTCCTCATTTACCTTCGAAGTATGATTGAGTTAAATATTACTATGAAAAAAATTATATTATTGTTATCATTGTTAGTATGTGGTATTGCTCAGGCTGTGCCCCAAGGTGGCAGTTATGTTTTATTTGATTATCAGGAATCCGATTATCTTGTAAAATTTAATAACCAAGAAGTAAGATCTATTGCCAGTATTACAAAATTGTTTACCGCTATTACTATAATAAACAGTGGTGTTGATCTCAATGAATCAATTAAAGTTGATGGTAAAAGCCGCGGACACGTTCCTGTGGGTGTTTATATGCCTAGAATAGATTTGTTACGTGCAATGATTATCAGCAGTGATAACAGGGCGGCAGAAACTTTGGCAAATCATCATCCAGGTGGATTCAATAAATTTTTAGAAGATGTTAATTTTTATACAACATCTCATTCACTGATGAATACTCACCTTGTAGATAGTTCTGGACTACTACCTGGTAATGTTAGTACAGCATTTGACCTGGTTGAATTTTTAAATCAAATCAAAGACAATCCTGTAATTCGTAGTATTGCCAATGAACGCAATGCAGTTTTGGCAGTGCCTAAAGGCAAGAAAACTTTGAAAATTAATCTAAGAAATACCAATCCTGAATTGTTTGTCTACGATAATATTCTTATCAGTAAAACAGGATTTACCAATCCTGCGGGTCGATGTGTTGCTATGCTTATAGAAAAAAATAAAGAATTATATGCGTTGGTTGTGCTAGGGCAAAAGAATGTTAAAAATCGTAGTGCTGTAGTAAGAGAATTAATCGGCGTAGATTTGGAAAAAGCAGTTAAACCAAAAATCAAAGGCACAGTAGAGTATAGAACAGAGTTACCTTTATGAAACTCAAAGACGGCGAAAATTTTGAATCCTGGAGCAAACGTGTAGGAATGTATGAGCGTGGAGTTGCTTTACAACGTATTGCCGAGGGCGAAGATGAACTAGCAGTCCTTGAAGATATGAGCCGTAGAATTACACAAAAATTATTGCACCCTGTTTTTAAACTTTTGCATAATTCAGAAGTTAAATTTGATCCAAAGCAACACAGACAAGAATATGAACAAGCACTGAATGGTAAAAAAGTTACAGCTGATCATATTGACACCGATTTCTGAAGAATATATAATAAATAATGTAGTAATAGACCTAATGGCTATTACACACCGGGCATAGTGCCCACTGATTCACTTACTTAATGAAGGAGAAAATTATGAATCAAATAACTCGCTTTGACACCAACGCTCTAAACAGAGCACTTCTTGGTTTTGACACAATGTTTAACGATTTAGAAAATCGTTTTGCAAATCAAATCAACAACAACTACCCACCCTACAATGTCCTAAAATACGATGAAGATAGCTACGAGCTAGAAATCGCTGTGACAGGATTTGACAAGGATGAAATCACAGTTGAAGTTGATCAAAATCAATTGATTGTCAAAGGTGTAAGAGCTGATGAGCAATCTGAAGATACTCAATATCTACACCGTAGTCTAGCAACTCGTGATTTTACACGTAGTTGGACATTAGCCGAGCATATGGAAGTTGGCGAAGGCAAGATTAAGAATGGGGTTTTAACTATTGCTCTTAATCGTGTTATTCCCGATGCACTAAAACCTCGCCAGATCAAACTGATCGCTGAGTAAGGTCCAAGGGGGCTCGCCCCCCTTGGTGTTTAAACTAAATATATTATACTATTATGACTACAACAGAAAACGTAATTGAAAAGAAACGTGTAACTTCAAAAGAGATCAAAGAGCCTAAAAAATATAAGGTACTTGTCCTCAATGATGATATGACTCCTATTGACTTTGTTGTGGCTATGCTGATTACTGTGTTTAGACACAATGATTCTTCAGCACTTAAATTAACACTAGACATTCACAATAACGGTAGTGCAGTGGCAGGAATTTATTCACACGAAGTTGCTGAGCAAAAAATCTTAGATGGCACAACTATGGCTAGAGCTAACGGATTTCCACTTATGCTCAAAGCGGAGGCTGCATGAGCCTCAAAGAATTAACAGCAGAAAAACATAAAGCCGCAGAAGAAAAATCGTTTATGAAGGCGGTATTCAATAAAACACTTCCAATGGAACTGTGGATTGATTATACATATCAAAAAGCAATTTGGTATCGAGCAATCGAAGAACAAGCAAAACTAGCAGGTATACTAAACAACTTACCTGGCATTGAACGTACAGCATTAATCCTTGAAGATTACAAGGAAATGGTTCAAGGACTTACAACATATAATATCCCTCGAGAGGTTAGCAAAGAATATGCTATCTATATACGAGGATTAACTGACCCAAAACAAATACTAGCACATCTATATACATGGCATATGGGTGATATGTTTGGCGGGCAAATGATTAAAAAAATTGTCGATGCACCACATCGTCATTTAGAGTTTGAAAATACCAAAGAACTTGTTACCACGGTAAGAGGTTTAATTACGGATGATTTAGCCGATGAAGCTAACATAGCCTTTGATTGGGCAATAAAAATATTGAGCGAATATGACAGTAGTTTGGAATCAAATTGAAGATCTTTCAGCACACATAAAAACAGCATTTGAAGCTAGCGGGTATAAGTTAGCAGATCCTGTCGACGATTATGATTGGGAAAACCATTTATACGGTAGTAGAAAATATCGTAGGGCACATCTGCAAATAATCGATCGTAGAGAAACTCATAAAATTTATATTTTACACGCTACAATATTTCCTCACTTCAATGATCCTAGCCCTATATGGGGGTTTGATGCTGTGTGTGGTCCTAATAAAATAACAGGAGCATTCCACGATTTTAGTTTTGCTGGAGATAAAGCTAGTCCTATGTGGAACTGGTTCAATGAAAAAGTTTCTACATTAGAATGGAATAAACCTAGAGAACTTCCAGAATGGGCCAAACAAATCTTTAGTCCTGCTATGGTTGCCGCAGGTAATCTAAGCGACACAGACGAAATAACACAACTCTGCGATCTTGCCAAAAATACCCTAGAATTTTATCTAAACAATGTAGGATTAAACCAGCAAGATATTGCAGACTTTCATATGGCTCAAAATCGCTATTGTCGCTATCAAAAACAAAATCCACACGTGGTTCGTAGTATGGTTAGTATGGGTGTAGAAGAACCCAAAATTAAACGTTTTGTAGAAACAGTACAATACCCCGAAATTGGTTAAATACTAGATTATGCGATCTAAAGAGTTCTTACGTGAAAATGAAATAGTACTTCCCTATGGAAAGGAACCTATGGGTATGGACCCCACGCCACAAAATCCCCCAGCACAATTACCTGCTCCAGACGATATACAAAAACCAGTATACGCTGATAACAAACAATTAAATTCTGCAATACATAAATTGCAAACCAGTATTCCTCACGGTAAGTTTGACCAACAGGCTGCAGGCGGTGCAAAAAGAATACGTAGCATCCGTGCTAAAGGTATTAATGTAGCACAGTTAAAACAAGCAATGACAGATTGGGGTGCTGTTCCTGCCGCATTGGATCCTATCCAGTCTACGGCCAGTAGCAGTTTTCCTGTACATAGTTTTATAAAAGATAATGTTCTTTATACAATCGTAATTGGTATGAAGGGTGCAAAAACTGATACAAGTATTGGAATAGCACGTAAAGAACTTACACCAGCAGGACTAGGTATCAATGGTGGTATTTTCTCCAAAGATGAACTTATTAAAGTAGTTAAACAGTCTATTGCAAATAAATTTAACACTCGAGATCCATTACTTGCAGAAACACTAAACGCATTAATTGACAATGCCGCCACAGGTGGCAATACTCCTATTGCACCTGAATCGATGAGTCACATAAACGAGTACCTTGGAATTGTTAGTCAAGATTTTGGTGAAATACTTGCTCCTATATTAATAATGAAACCAGGCGATAAAGCAGAATTACCAACAGGCAACCATCCATTGGTAGACGTAAAACTTCATGGAATGAATATGAGTGTGAAAGCACTAACAGGATCTGGAACTAGTTTTAGAGCTATACACGATTTAATGGACAAGTACGAAGCATCTATTACACAAGATACAGAAAAACAAGACAAGTTTAAAATTCTAAAACAATTTCATCCTAGCAACGAAGGCAATAACAAAGATAAAATTATTGCCGCTGCCTCCACTGCAAATATTCCAGAATATCAAAAGTTAATGGAAATTTTAGGAACCAAAAATATTAAGAATTTTAAAGGGTTAAGCTCTGCTGTATCAACTTTATTAAAATCAGAGAATGGCGCAGATTATTCAAAATTTTTAAACTCAGTTTATCCTGCAATGATTGCTGGTCAGTGGGGCAAGCCTGTGGGATTGCCAGCAGATGGTAATTATTACTTAGGTAAAAGAGATACAGCTCCTAAAAGCAAAGCGGCAGGAAAACCAAGTTTTGATGCCAATCCAGTAGACGGAGGAGCAGATATTCTTACCTATGTATTAGGAGTTGGGTTGCTCAACTATATTACCAAAGGTGAACACGCCAATGAGTATAAAACAATGATGACAGATATTGTCAAAGAAGCAAATGCTGTAATTGGACATATTACTATAAACTCAAATGGTACATTAAAATTAATCACCAAACCATTTAGCGAAATTAATTTCGAATTCCAATATCACGCACCTAGCCATATTCCTGGAAACAATTTACCCGGATTTATTGGTATTTTAGATTGACAATCTGCATTAGATATGTTATACTAAGTGTATGAATACACTACATCACGGCGACTTCCTAACATTCGATGATCAAATCAAAGACGGATCTGTAGATCTGTTATTAACTGATCCTCCTTACAATATTTCTGAAGGTGGAGCAACTCCAGTTTGGATTGACAAAGAGACTGGCGAAAATAAAACCACAATTCATAATCAACAATTTAGTTCTACATTTGAAAAAGATTGGGACAATGTAGAACACAATGAATTTCTAAAACAACTAGACAGTTGGTCAAAGTTTTGGTTTAAGAAATTACGCAAAGGCGGAACCTTTGCAATATTCATCAGTGACCAATATGTTTCTTACCTTTGGAAGATTATGGAAGATAATGGATTTGAACCAAAACGTGTATGGACTTGGAAGAAACCAGCCGCTGTTCCATTTAATAGAAAAGTAAATCCTGTTAGTGCCTGCGAATATGTGTTGTTTGGTATTAAGCCCGACGGTAAGAGAACATTTAATGCCGATAGTAAAAAAGGTAGTAGAGTAGAGCGTTATGCCGCCGCTGATAAAATCAGTAGCATAGTTTACAAAATGGTCAAAGACAGTGACCCTAATGATGATTTAGATAAAATTTTTGCTAATGCTAAAAAAGCCGCAGAAAAAATGCTCAAAGAAAGAAAACACACAGGTGATGTTATAGAGTGTGTTATTCCTAATACCATTACATATAGTGGCGGATTAGGTAAAAATAAGATACATCCTACAGAAAAACCAGTAGAAATATTAGAATACTTTATTGAATTGCTTTCAAACAAGGGTGATCTTATATTAGACACATTTGCTGGTAGCGGAAGCACAGGTGTTGCCGCATTTAATTTAGATAGAAATTTCATACTCGTTGAACAAGATTCGGAAATGTTTGACAAGATGAAAAATCGTGTGGACAAACATACAACCACACCTGGCTCAATTTTGTTTGAAACAGAATAATAATCGTGTTCCTTGTTAAATACAACAAGGAGAACGCATTTGAGTTGGTTCAGAAGAAAACCCACAGTTAAGAATCCTCCACTACCGAAGGGACATCGTAATAGTCCCGCTTCTCAAAGATTGCTTAAAGAAACCAAAGAAGCAACCAAGCCTACTACCAAAGAAAAGGCCAAATAGATAAGCTAGCATAGAACTCAAGTTTTTGCCCTATAAATAAAAAGCTAACACACTTTTTCTGGAGCGAAAATATGATCAAAAAATTAATAGTCGGTTTTGCGGCGGCGGTATTATCCATATCGGCCTTTACGCAAACATCTCCTACAATAATAAACCAAGGTACCGCATTGGGCGGCTACAGTTCATCTAGTTTAGTTGATACTAACAGCACTAGCAATAGTGTAAGTACAGTCAATACTAATAACGTTAACAGTGGTACTATTACTAACAATAATAACACCGCATTAAGCGGTGGGACTACTAACGTTAATACAAACAATAACGTACAAAGTGGTACAGTAACCAACAACAACAACAATGTTAATACCATGGCCGGTAGCGTTACTTATACCAACAACAATAACAATGTTCAAAGTGGCACAGTAACCAACAACAATAATAACAACAATGTTATGAGTGGTAGCGTTACATACACCAACAATAACGTACAAAGTGGTACAGTAACCAACAATAACAACAATAATTTGTCAGGATCTGTTACTTACACAAACAACAATAATAACGTAAGTACATCAACTAGTAATAACACCAACACTAATTATCAGTATGGGACAATGACTAATATTAATCAAAATACGTCCACTTCAACAAGTACCAATACTAATAATAACAACAATGTTAATACTGGCACAATGACATACAACAATAACAACGTTAACACTGGTACAATGACTAATAACAATAATAATGTTAATACTAGTACAGCCACAAACAATAATAATAACATTAATCAAACCACTGCTGTTAACCAAAACATTCAAAGCGGTAGTATGACCAATAACAATATTAACAGTAGTGATATCACACAACGTGTTATCCAACCTCCACCAACTGCTGTAGCACCAGCTATGATGTCGGGTGGTAACAACGACTTGTGTACAACTGGTACAAGTGGATCAGTACAAACACAGATCTTTGGAGTAAGCACAGGCGGCACAGTTCGCGATATGAATTGTGAAAGATTGAAACTAGCCGGACGTTTGTATGATATGGGTATGAAAGTAGCTGCCGTTGCTACACTATGTCAAGACCGTCGTGTGTTTGATGCTATGGCACAAGCCGGCACACCTTGCCCTTATGAAGGCAAGATTGGTGCTCAAGCCAAAGCAGAGTGGGACGATAATCCAGACAAACTACCAAAACCTCAAGAGGCAAAAGAAGATGACACTAAGAAAAATATTGGCCTTGGCGCTTTGCTTGGCATGGTTGTTTTTAAACTGTTCCACTTCTAAAGCCCAAACTGTAGACCCTACTACTGGCGTTGTTTCTAGCACTGGCAACTTGATTAGTCCAACCGGGTGGAACGGAATAACATATACCAACAATGCTGGAGTAAGTCAGTGCTGTTGGGGAGGTCCCGCACCTGCAATGAATCAAGATACTAATACCATTCGATTTTCTTGGGGGTACAGTACCGCTTCGCAAATAATTGGTATCAATACTGCATTGGCTAATGCTGGTTCTGGCATTAAACTCAACGGTTACAATTATTCTTGGATCATCGACAACGAAGGCGCCACTCAAGGGACATTAACTGGCAACGTTAGTCTACAAGGTGCCAATGGACAAACTCTGGAAAGTTACAGTTATAATTATAACAATACTAATATCAATTTACAGACATTCTCGGGCACACAAAATTTTACCACCAGTTATGGTCTGTCATCTGTGAGTAGTCTTGATGTATCGTTTACTGGAAAAGACAATCGATTCTGGGCAGGATACTATGGACCGAGAGTGCGTGATGTCAATGTATCACTGAATTATACCAGTGCCCCTTCTTCGCCTAGTCCAGGCACTCCTACCACAACACCAACCGTTCCTACAACTACAAATTCGTCATCTAATAATGTAACGGTCAGTCAGACTGGTCAAGCCACAGTAGCTACAAGTTCAACCACAGTGACTCCGCCAATTGGCCAAACATCAAGTAATCCCACAATGACCAGTGTAACAACGGTTAATGTAGGTGGTGCTGATGTGTCTAGTACAGGTACAGTCACTGCACAAGATAATGTACCACAGGCAGTTAAAGATAGTCAAGCAAGTGCTACAACTTCGGCGCCTGCTACTACTACACAATCGTCAACTACAGTAATTACAGCAACAACTCCTTCTAATACACAACCAGGACAAACCAGTCCTAAGATAGGACCATCTGCTACTGCTTCACAAGCGTTAAAACAAGCACAAGCACGTGAACAAGCAACACAAAAAGCGGCAGTACAAAATGCTCAAGCAGTGGTCAGTGCGTCTACCGCACAATCACAAGAAACTGCCACTACCGCAATTGCTTCTATAAACGCAATGGCTGTGTCTAATTCACAACCTACACAGTCATCGGCAGCTAGTTCGGTTGTCGTAGGAAATACGCCAGTTACTCAAACAGTTGTTACTTCAACAAACACACAACAGGCACAAGTACAGATACAACAACCAACTGTTAATAATACATCATCTAATAAGAGTAATAGCAATAGTAGTGGATTCTTTGGGTTAACACCAATGAGCTCAGGTGGTTCTGGATTAGGGTTAACGGCATCAATACAACAAACACAACCTGTGACTATACAACAATATACACCTATTGTAACTGCCAAGACTGACCGATCGTTAGATGTTGAAGTACAATCAACACCATTGGGATTTGGAGGTCTAGGTCGTCCAGGCAATCCATTAAATGATGTTATAATGGGTCGAGTTGAACTACAGAGTTCTACAGAAGAACAGCGTACAGAAACAGTTAATAGGAATGTACAACCGAATGAATTGTCAGTGGGAGTTACACTAGAAGCAATGGCCGTACAGCCTCAAGGATTTGAAACATATAGTGTGGCATTAAAAGATGCGGCCTTTTATGAGCCCAAAGAAATTTATCGTAATCAAACAACAGTTGATAATGTAAGAGCATTACGACAAATGGCCAGTGATCGTGTGTATCAACAGATGTTAGATATGCAGTACAAAATAGGAGAATAAAATGACAGAAGAAATCAAAAGCGTCGACGCAAAGATTGACGAAGCCGAAGCCACAGTAAAAAAGTATGCCAGTAAAGATACTGTCATTAGTATTGGCGGTTATGAATTTACACCAGCAAAACTAATGGTAGCATTTACATTGGTCAGTTCATTGTTAGGCGGACTATATGGATGCTTTGAAGTGTACAAAGATTACATTGGTATGAAGAAAAAGATTGCTGAATATACTGCTCCAGATTTGAGTAGTTATGACAAGCGCCTAGCAGTTATTGAAGAAACACTAGGTAAAACCAATGACTATACTCGTGATATTAAAAATGATCTAAAAAATGACATTCGCCGAAATGAAAGTATAACAGAAACTGTAGAACGCAGTACCAAAGAAACAATGCGTTCAACAGATAGTGAAATTCGTGCTATGCGTAAAGATGTTCGAGACGATTTGGATAAAGTTCGTAGTGATATGGATAAGTTGAAATCTGCTACAGATGCCAAATTGGAAAAACTTAATCGAGATGTTGATGGTAAGATACAAAAAGCCATAGACAATCCATTGGCCAATAAGTAATTTTTGGTAATCATTTTAGTTGACTATTAAGTATAAACACTATAAAATAGTGTTTTAATATTAATAAGGAATTAAAATGACAGTAACAGTAACAATTGGTGAACTACCAATTAACGCAACTTATACAGCCGTGACAGGTGCAACTGGTGGATCAGGAACCGGTGCTAAATTTGATGTAACAAAAACTAATAGTGTTTATACCACAGTGATTGAAACAGCAAATCTAGGCTCTGGTTATGCCGTAGGTGATACAATTATCATTCCTGGTACAAGCCTAGGTGGTGCCGCACCTACTAACAATGACATTGTAACCGTTGCTAGTATCGGAACAGGCGGTAAGATTTCTACGTTTGGTACAGTCGGTACAGGCGCTTTGGGCAACGGTACTATCAATACAGTTATTGATGTAACAGGAACCTCGGGTATTGATACATATACATTCAATGACAAGAGTGCTAATTTTACAGTAGTAAATGATCTTACCAACAAAGACATTGCTGTAACATCAGCATTGGATACACAGGTATCATTTAAACTAGAAAATCACGAGCGTGTTGTCTTCACAGACAAAGCCACAGCATTTGACATTACAGGAACTGCTGGTGATGTTTATGCTTTACTTAAAGCCAGTCTTGGTGGTACAGTTAGTAAGATCTATGAAGGTCTTGGTATCAAGATGGAAGACGCCGGACAGACTAGTGCGCAGGTTGCTCAAGCAATTGTTGGATCAAGCGTGTTTACCACAGCCGCAGGTGGTAGCGACTATGCTAGTTTTGTAAACCAAGTTTACACAAATGTAGTTGGTACTGCACCAACACCAGCACAAGCATTGCCTTATGTAACACAATTGGCAACAGGTGCCACAACAGAAGCCGCAATGCTGGCATCTGCCGCACACCTTACCGCATTCCAACAAACAATTGGATTGGTCGGTGTTGCTCCTGCTACAACTGGTGTATTGGCCGGAACTGGAATTGATTTTATTCCAGCATAAAGGTTAATTAACTTTTACAATAAATGGCTCTTCGGAGCCATTTATTTTATCCATTTATTACAAATGTAATTAGTTTGTAATAAAACTGTAACACATTTATGTTTAAATATTAGTGTTACACAAGGAGAAACACAGTGAACAAATTATTGGCTATTTTATTAACCACATTAGCAATCACAACCCAGGCCCAAGTTACAGGTGCTGGTTCAAGTTTTGCAGGTCCATTATATTCTAAGTGGGCCAGTGAATACAATAAAGAAACAGGAATTACCATCAACTATCAACCAGTAGGCAGTGGTGCTGGTATGAAACAAATCGAAGCAAAAACTGTAGATTTTGCAGGTACAGATGATCCCGTTGGGCAAGAAGAAATTAAAGCAAAAGGCTATTATCAATTTCCTACAGCAGTAGGAGGAGTTGTTCCGGTTATTAATATTAAAGGCATTGAAGCAGGCAAGTTAGTTTTAGATGGTAGAACCTTAGCAGATATTTTCCAACGTAAAATTACAAATTGGAATGATAGCGCAATTGCCAAATTGAATCCAGGACTAACATTACCAGACCAAGCAATCACACTAATTGTACGTAGTGATGCGTCAGGTACAACAGCAGTATTCACAGACTTTTTATGTAAAGTAAACGAAGACTTTAAAAAGAATGTAGGCACAGGTAAAACCGTTATCTTTGGTAAAGAAGGTATTACCGCAGGTAAAGGTAATGCAGGTATTGCTACCTACGTACAACAATTGCCAGGATCAATAGGTTATGTAGAATATGCTTATGTCAAACAAGCCAAAATGAATTATGTTGTGCTTAAAAATCGTAAAGGGCAAATAGTTCAGCCAGACGATACAACATTTGCTATTTCAGCAAAATCGGCCAATTGGGACGTACCAGGAATGGCAGTAGACTTAAATAACTTAGATGGATGGCCAATTACATCTGCTACTTTTGTTGTTGTATATGTACAAGGTGGTTCTAAAACAAATGAAGTTGCTAAATTCTTTTATTGGGCATTTACTAAAGGTGACAAGATTGCTACAGATTTAGATTATCTTGTATTACCTGATAAAGTTAAGGGAAAAATACGCAATGATTGGACACAATTGAAATAAAATCGGCCACAACGATAGAGTGGATGTTGGAACTCGTAACCAACACTAAAGGGCCGTAAGGCTCTTTTTTTATGACTATATTTGTAAATATAGTTATGTATTACATATATGTAATTTTATTATTTCCTATGTTTGCCTGTGCAGGAGACATAGACAAATGTAATCAAATACACGAAGCAAATCAAAAACATTTCTGTGTGGCCTTGACAACCGTCAGCGTTACTGATTGTGACAAAATAACAAATATGGAATTAAAAGTATCTTGTGTGCTCAAGGTAAGAGATGCACAACGAAATATAAACAGTTTCCATCCAATGAAAGATAAAATAGTAACACCATAAATCATTAGTTACTAAATACTAGCACTTAATGAGTCGTCATCACTGACTATTATTAGAATTTGTTAATGAGTTAATAAAAATGAAAAAAATATGGATATTGCATCATTCTACCAATATAGGCAATTACGAAAATGTTCGTCTTGTAGAAACACTAACAACTGCTGGTTACGAAACACAAATAGTTGAACCAAAATATTTTGATATTATTGTAAGTCGTAGTACAAGCCGTAGTATTAGATATAAAGGTGAAAGAGTAGAAATGCCAGCAATGGTACTGAGTCGTACAGGTTCAGGTACAAATTATTTTACATCTGCATTGATGCGTCAGATTGAAAAATTTAAGATTCCTGTTATTAACGATGCTGATAGTGTAGATATTGTTGCTGACAAATTATTAACTAGTCAATTATTAACTCGTAATAACATACCTATTCCTAAGACAATGTTGGTTACTGGAACTGTCGATGTAGACCTTGTTGAAAAAGAAATAGGATATCCTTGTATAGTTAAAGCAACAACAGGTAGCAAAGGTAAAACAGTTTATCTCTGTGAAAGTAAAAAATATTTCAAAGACTTAATGGATTTGCTAGGATCTATTGCTCTTAAGAAAACATTAATAATTCAAGAGTATGTAAATTTTTGTCCAGGGGCAGATTTACGTGTTTGGGTAATAGGTGGCAAAACTGTTGCGGCAATGAAGCGTACAGCACCTGTGGGAGATTTTAGAGCAAATGTAAGTCAAGGTGGTACAGCAGAACCGTTTGAAATCACAGAAGAAATAGATTATATTGCTAGAGAAACAGCATCAATATTAGGATTACAAATAGCAGGTATTGATTTGTTGTTTGATAACAATGGAGGATATCTTGTTTGTGAAGCTAATTCAAGCCCAGGATTTGAAGGTATGGACAAATACTGCGGAACTGATATGGCACAGAAAATTACAGATTTTATCAAACGTAAGGTACCTTTGTAATATTCGCTAAATATACAAATGCGAATAAACGAACTTATCAACGAAGTAGACCTCAGCCGTAGAGGTTTTCTAAGAGGATTAGGTGCCGCCGGGTTATCTGCTGCCGCAGGTAGTGCATTTGGTAAAACCAATCCGATAGTTCAACAAACAGTCGAACCCGGCGATACAATATATTCAATTGCTAGACAGAATGGAATAACACCCCAAGAATTATTCAAACTTAACGGGATGGATAATAAGACTAAGATTGTTCCTGGGCAAAAAATAAAAATTCCTGATGTTGGTAAACCTGTAGTTACACAACAAACTTCTGACGATCCGTTAGGAGATTTGATACAAAAGAAAATGAGTCCTAAAGAGCGTGAAGATGTTATAGCATTATTCACTTACGATGTTCCTGAAGCTCCTGCGGTTGATAAAAGAAATACAGGTCCTGCTGATACAAAACACGCAAGAGCAAATGCATTACCTAAACAAGATATAAAACCAAAACATACAGAACCAAAGAAATCTGTTAAAGAACTTCCGCAATCTGGTGGTTCAGTTCCTTGGAGACAGGTTAGAGATTATCTGGCCACTATGATGGATATGAGTCACTGGGCAGGTATGTTGGCCAATATGTGGCACGAATCAGAATTTATACCACATAGATATAATCCCAACGATCGTGGCGGACCTAGTGGTGGAATGTTTCAATGGCACGATAATACCGCCAAAGGATATCATAGATTTACTGATATGACTCGTGCTGTGCCGGACTGGAAAACAAACTGGAAAAAACAAATTGATTTTGCTCTTAGAGAGCCGGAAGGTCGAGCATATTTAAATACTCATTTTTCTAATCCTATATCAGCAAGTATAGCGTGGACCAAAACATTTGAACGTCCTGCCGATGCTGATGCAAGAGCCAAAGAAAGAGCTCATTCTCCACAAATGAGACAATACGCTAGTAACCCTTAATACTTGACTTTTGCAAGCCCGATTAAACTTAAAATTTTAATCCAGGTCCACCCAATATCAAATTCAAACCAACAACGACTTAGTTTTGGACTAGCAGGAGCAAGGTGATGATTGTTGTGCAACTCTTCTCCTCCTACTATAATAGCCCAGGGTATTAGATTAGTTGATTTATCTCTAGTTTCTCCATTTCTATAACCCCACCAATGGCCTAATCCATTAATAACACCTGCGGCCCAGAATGGAATCCATATCATTTGTATTCCCCAAATTAAAAATCCCCACCAGGAAAAACAAAGTAAATTTACAAGTAATAACAAAGTAATTCCTAAGCGACTGTGTTTAGCGTAAACATTATGCTCGATCCAATCATCAGGAGTGCCTGCTCCGTATTGATCTATTAATGCTCGATCTTTAGATGCATAATGATACAATAATGCACCACTAAAAAATACACGTTTTAATCCAAATACGTGAGGGCTATGAGGATCTCCCTCTTGATCACTATATCTATGATGTTTACGATGTATGGCCACCCATTGTTTGGTAACCATACCTGTGGTGATCCATAACCAAAATCTAAAAAAGTGATTTAGCCAAGGATGAAACTCTACTCCACGATGTGCCTGACTACGATGTAGATAAAGTGTTACAGAAAGAATGGTAATATGTGTCATTACCAAGACATAAATTATTAAGAACATATATTACTTAGTTAAATATTCCAGTATGAGAGTAGCAATTTTAATTCACGGTGAGCCAAGATTCTGCGTAGAATTTGATCATTTTTTAAACAATTTAATAGAATATGACAGTATAGATTGGTACTTCTATTTATGGAGGTCCAATACTCCTACATCATTTATAGTAGGCGGTGATAGTCATCAGGTTGTAGCACCATTTTGGCAAAATGTCGATTGTGATCGAGCATTACAAAAATTCAAAGAAAATCTGCCACCTAACCATAATGTAATAAATTTAGAGTTACATAATCAATACCTTGTATCACACGATCCTATAACCGATAACTATGCTAAAGAAACAATACAACCTAATGTATGGAAAATGTGGTATAGTCAATATCAATGTAACAATCTTAGAATTGCCTATGAACGTGAAAATAATTTCACCTACGATGTGGTAATTAAATCAAGACCCGATGTTGCATTATTAAATCCTTTAGATTTAAACAAGGTAAATCGTAGATTGATTGAAAATGAAAAAACAATAATTATTCCAAATAATAAAAAGTGCGGATACAACGTTGACATTTCTGACTTAATAGGAATAGGATCATCAGAAAATATGACTGTATATGCAGATATATACAATCAGGCCAAAGGACATCATCAAAAAGGAATTAAATTCCATCCTGAGACTATGTTGGCTAGACACTTAGAACGTAATGATCTTAATTATCAGTCAGGGAATTTTAACGTAGAGTTCCGATGGTTCGGACAGTGGAAACACAGGCAAACAGGAGAAATTCATCCGTTTGGTAAATTCCCTAAATGGGAAGATTATGTGTATATTTCAGATTTTGGAAGGTGGGCATAGTGAAAGTTGCAGTATTAATATCAGGCAGTCCTAGATTTTATGCAGGATTTGATAGTTTTATAAATGGAATTGTAGGAGCCGACTCAGTTGATTACTATGTTCAACTATGGAAAGATAATCCTAAGCCAGATAAGTTAGGTTACGATAATTATGTATTAGTAGCAGATTCGTGGAGAACTATTGATCCCGAATGGGCTAAAAATAAAATATCATCGAATCTACCTGATAACCACCAGTTGGTTAATTTAGAAGTTGTAGATAGTTCTTTAATAGAATATCCAACAATAACAGGTCCTCAGATGCATCACAGTAATTTTCAATCTATTTGGAAAATGCACCTAGGATGGAATTTAGTAGATAAACTTAGACAGAGGTCGGGGAATGAATATGACCTTGTGATCAGAGCAAGACCAGATCTTTGCTTAACAAAAAAATTAAATTTAATCGATGTTAAAAATTTTATCAATGATAATCCTAAAAGTGTACTAGTGTCTAATGCCGCACAACACGGAGTTGGATATTCTATTAATGATGTAATAGGAGTAAGTACTCCTGACAATATAGCAATATATACAAATTTGATTAATTACAGTTTGATTTATAATCTCAAAGGAATAATGTTCCATCCTGAAACATTACTTGCATATCATCTTATATCTAACGGAATAAAAATCTGCCCCAGGATAGGAGCAGAAATAAGATTAGGATCAATTGAACAACCAAATAACGGAGTTACTGTTGATTTCGGGTGCTGGCAATAAGTTCAACATAATCGCTACAGATGCCATAGCAGGTTACATCCTCTAATCCTTTTAACTCAGGATTAGCCCATTCTGGCATTAACATAATACTACGGTCTGTTAATTTATTTTCAGGAAAAGTCCATATAAAATGATAGCTAGTAATTACAAAACTATCATTTTGATGCCAAAAATAATTATAATCTGTACCTGTTAACCAATGTAGTGCTTCGAGATTTTTTGCGTGAATCCACAACCCTGGCTGATCTAAAAAATCTTTGATGATAGGATACTGTGGTCCATCGTGTCCTAACCATAGTTCAGAATTAACTACCCAAAGATCAATTTCACAATCGTAGCCTTTTAATAGTGCTTTCATTATTTGTTCAGGTTTATTTTCTAGTGATTTATCAGGACCCTGAAACAATCCTCTGTGTGCTATTAATAACATATTATTCATCCTATTACTTACGCCAAGCGAAACCTATACCGTGGTCCACTGGACAGACATTTTCTTCAACGACCCATATATCTCTGTTCAATGCTTTAACAAATCTACTAGGACCTGGGTGAATAGATGTATCGTGAAACCCCACAATACCACCTGGTGCCAGAAAATTTGTATATTCCCAATCGATTAATACCTGACTGATACTATGCCACCCATCGATGAAAATAAAACCAAATTCTTTCATTCCCATATGTTGCATATATTCAAGGTTTGTTCTTACCGCACTACTTGTATTTCTAATGGTGTATACGTTGTTTGATTCATCATTGAGAAAACTTTTATCGTCTAAATCTATTCCAAAGTATAATGTTTCTTTTAATTTGTTTTTTAAAAATCTATGTGTGATGGAATCATCTTCATTTCTACAAACACCTATTTCTAAAATAGACTGACAATTATCTCTAATACGTAAAAATCTTTCTGTTAATGCCGCTCTATTTTCTTCTGTGACTTCTGGACCAGGCCAAGATTGTCCATTAGGATGCACTTCGTCATTATTATGACCGTCTTGGTCATCGTAGGATGTTCCTGTTCGTATATCCTTGACTAAATCTTTTTCCCATTTCATACTACAATTTCCTTATTTTTCAATAACAGCAATAAGATATCCATTGTGCCAGTCACTGAAATGATCTGCTATTTTAGGATATGTAAAATCGTCTGTTGTTCTTATTTCTAATTTTGAGACTAGTCCGTGTTCTAAATTTCTCAATGCTTCCCAGGTTCCGTCTTGAACCTCCATCCAATTCCAATCATCAACAATTAAAATATATGTATCATCTAATGCAGGTTGTGCAATTACTACACCGTCATATTGATCGTCTTCACTATGAGGACCGTCAAACATATATACATTAAATTTTCCAATGTTGCTATAATCTACAGCTCTAAAATCTTTTTCAATGACATTGAAATTAATATCATCAGTCATAACAGAACTGGTATTTTTAAAGAAGTCAGGCCGATGTTCTGGCCAATGCCAATTATCGATACAGGTAACTCCGACTTTATTTTTGTACATTGCCGCACAGGCAGTAGAACCTTTTAAACTGCCTGTTTCTAAATACCGTGCATTCGGCGTAGATGCAATTAAATTATTAATAAATTTTCTATAAATCTTGCCGCTCATTCCTTCCATAGCCATAACATCGTTTGATAACTTATGTATATCATTCAATGCATCGTCTAATGCTTTTTTAATTCTTGCACCGTGAGATCCTTCTGAATCATCACCTTCAAAATTTATTGTAGTTATATCTGCCATTATTTTCCTTAAATTTGTTGTGTTATTGGAATATGTAAATCTTTGTCATCAAAATTAGATCTGCCTTCAAACTTGAGTGCAAATTTAAAATTTCCAGGAACCTGATATTTAATATTTTTAAAATAGTGCCAACCTAAAAGATGTTCAGAACTCCATTTATGAACATCGTACTCCCATTGAGGATACACCTCTGAAATGTATCTATCAAAATGATTGATCATATTGCTGAAGAATTTCATATCTTCGTATTTGCCTAAACAAAATTGATCACAGGCCTCTCGTCCTACTGTGCCGTGCCTAGCATTTTCTGGACTTACAGCACCCTTACTTAGGTCAATAGTACTAAGATCAATATCCCTGTCAAGCCTTCCTTCACCCCTGAATTTAATAATCATATCATATTCATCGGGTATTAAATTAAACACACGGTGTATACTGGTCCACATTGCACGACGTCTCCTATACCACCAACGCACACTTTCTTTTTCTTCTGTATTATGTTCTAATACGTGAGGGGGCAACAAATAAGATGGCTCAGGTTCTATGACAATTTTTTTAATTTGAAAAGGCTCAATTAAATATGGTTGAATTTTATGAGCCGCTTCTTCGGCAGTATGTGCCCAGTCGCTGTCCCAAAAATAAAAGTATAGATCTGCCTGCGTTATTCCTTTTAATTGATTTAAAAAAATAGGAAACGCAGGAGTAAATCTAGGTTGGCCAGCGGCCATTAGTGCTACACGCATTAGAAATACCTAATGTTCAACCTAAGAGGATAGTTGTATTCGTGTCTTTCAAATTCTTCATTTTTACGAACTTCTAACCACATTGTTTTTCCCAAGGACAATGCCAATGCACTAGGACTACTCATCGATGAAATGAATAATTCGCTGCCTTGAATAACTCTGGCTAATTCCATAAAGTCAGGAGTACGATAATGCGGAACTTTGATTTTAAATGTTTCTTCAAACCATTGATGTTCTTCATCTAGTCCTACATATACAGCCTGTTCTGCAAGTCCTCTGCTTATTAAACTTTTCCAAATTGGACTTTCTAATTCATTACCGTCTTGATAATGTGGTCCTCGAAATATAACAATAGGACGGCCGGGGAATTTACGTTCCTCACGGCATTCCATCCAAGGGTCCATCTGTAGTTGACGAACATTATAATTAACATCAATACCTTGTGCCAAGGCGTGTTGGTTACTAAAATTACGCGGACGTACCTCTGTATCTAGATAAGACGCGGCATTTTCCAATTCGTAATCAATTGTTTCACCATTCCAAGGTTTAAATTCTGTAATATATGATTGATGTAAAATTAATTCACGCATCATTTCATAGTCGTCTTCGGTCATACGACCAGCGTGACGACCAGTTAGACTCCACCCTAATTTCTCTTTGATAACATTTTCTAGATTACGAAGTTTAAGATAAAACTCCCCACCGCCTAAAATCTTTGCGGCCACTAAACTACAAAATGTATCACCGGTAGTTCCGGAATGACTAAATGTTGACATTATTCTCCATCCTCTCTGTATAAATCTGTAACGTGGAATACTGCTCCAGGGACAATTAAATCTTTATATTTTTCTAGATTTTCTGTGATGCATTTTGGAAAATAATCATCAACTACCACAATTTCAAAACGTTCCTCGTGGTTAGGACCGTGATGCCCATACTTATTAGCAACCATCCATTCAATGTTATGTTTTGCAATTAGCTCAGGACGGTCTGACTCTGTGTGTGCAAAATTTTGTAGTTTAATAATAGCATTTTTATCATCGCCGAAATATGTAAAATGCCAACCGCCGTGTTCTATATAAACTGTGTCAGGATGATCCTGTGTCCAGGGAAATGTAAATTCACGTTCTTGTTGGGCATTTGTAAATGCTCGACCTTTGGTTAACATAATATTACGTTGTTTGCTACGCTCTGTATATTTCATAAAGTTAACTTTATATTGAAACATAGGAATTGTTAACACATATTTGTCATAGTCATTTTCATCTTCTTTGATCATTGCAACAATTTCAGCTCGAGGAATTTCATCAAGATCACTGACAATAACAATGTCCTCAGGTGCTATATCTTCAAGACCTTTACCTAATGACCAACGTTGGTATCTTTCACGTACCCAACTATCTTGTGTTTCTGGCATATCGTCAACTTGTATTCTACGAATCTTGCTTTCGTATGGTTTAAATCTTTCCCAATTGTCTAATAGGATATAAGGTTTAGGTTTTCCACTATGGCTAAGATTAGATTCTGCTATAACAAAATAATCAGTAACATCCCACATTTCTTGTAGACGAATTTCTAATACATCTAGCTCATTGAAAAATGTAAAGCAATCATATGTTTTCATTTTGTTTTCCTAGTACGTTTTGGTTTTGATTGAGCTTTTTCATATTCAGCAAGTGCTTCTCGTACATCACGTGCTAATGCTTCGTCATCCCATTTTAATTCTGTTTTACCATTTTCATATGTAGTTACAGTTAGATGACTACCTACAACTACTTTAGGCCAAACTTCAGATTCTTTTTTAGCCTTTGATTTTTTAGTTGTAGTTTTTAGTTGTTCGACCTGCTTAGAAGTCAACGGACCATTATCTGGTTCATATTGTGGTTCTTCTTTCTTTTTACGTGTTGCCATTATCTTTTCCTACTATATATTGTTCAAATTGCTGTGCTAGTTTTACTCGCACTTCATTTTGTAATCCGGGCCAGTGAACAACAAAGTCTCCTGGGTACCATTGACCGTCTTGGCCTAATAAATCTGTTCCTTCTATATTATACATTTTATAGTCATAAGAATTCAACCATTGTTGCGGAATAATTTTAAACAATTCTTGAAATTTGGGATAAAAATCTATTACTGCCTGTTGTTCAAACCATTTCTTATCGTTCTTGTATTCTGCCTTTTTATTGAGTAAAAAGTTCAACCATTCTTTGGCCTGCGGGCTATTACGTACAATAAAACTACCTGTGTTCAATGCCGCAATGTCTGTGGGCATAACAATATGATAATCGTTATCAATTAGATCTTCTATTTTAATATCAAAATTTGTGATCATTGCATCGTTATCTAACCACCAAACCCAGTCTACATCTGGATTCTTTTCCATAACATCAAGTATATGTATAAATTTGTCAAAGTGAACCTGTTCAGGACTAAAGTTATCTGTTTTAGCAACTGCTAGATATCCGTGATTTTCTGCATAAAGAACTTTGTTGTTGTACCAGGTTAGTTCAGCTAAATCTGAGTGACGCTCATTGAATATACTAACAATGGCCATATTTGTTTGTTTACTATCTTTCCAAAGTTGTGGAACACTATTCCATAACTCATCTATATCAATATAAGGATCCTTGCCAGATTCTTCCATAATATGAAATGCCAGCCCAGGAATAGGACTGAATAATAAAACACCTTGTTCATTCCATACCATATTAATACTTTTATCTTCTACCCAGGGAGCATTTTGTTCAGTAAGTGTGACTACATTTTGAAAGTGTTCGCGGTATTTTGTATAGATATTTTTACTGGCTAGACAGGTATAGGTAGTATGTTTAACTGTGCGATAATGACGATAAGGACCGTGTAATAGATAACTTTGATATATTTGTTGTGTATAACGCCACACATCATCGTGCGGGTTAATAGCAATCATTTTACCAGTTAGTGGTTCAAATTTATCCACAGTATCTATCATATCGTGAATAGCTTCTGGGTAATGCAAGTAGTCATCTTCGACGTGATACCAAAGATCTTTACAATTATTTTCAACCTGCTCGTATACTTTGCTCATTGTATATGCATTTCCTGTTCCTCCCTCTACAGAAATAAAAGTAATAGGAAATTTACAATGTGTTAGTATAGTTTTTATGTCTAAAATTGCTTCTGGAGAACTATTGTCATCGAGTACAACAAGTTCAACTTCGTGTCCTTGAACCTGATTTATGCTGTCGACTAAACTGCTTACACAGTGATTAACAAGATCGTGTTTGGTAGTTTTTATGTATCTGCCATTTCCTGTATCATTTACCATATTGACACGAGTACAGGTTCTTAGTATAATTTGTAAATGTCTTCTCATTGTAGGGTTATTTAAACATACTATAATTTGTTTGTCAACAAATCTGAAATATTTTTTCAATAAACATAACTGTAATAATATACGTACTAAATAACAGTAACCAAAGAGGTCCCTATGAAACCGCGTATACTATTCATCCTTAAACGTAGAGAAGATTATAATCCAATTAAACATAGTCCACAAGGACTAAGCACAGGTCTATTTAATTCAGCTAATTTTATGGTTGAAATGTTAAACAATATGGGCATAGAATCAGCAATAGAAGTAGCCATTGATAATAATTGTATTGACAGACTAGTAACAGACTATCAACCAACACACGTAATCATCGAAGCATTATGGGTTGTTCCTAGCAAATTTAATATATTAACCAAATTACATCCTGATGTAAAATGGATTATACGTCTACACAGCGAAATGCCATTTATGGCAGGTGAAGGTATGGCAATGGATTGGCTCGGTGATTATTTAGATTATCCAACATTATCTATTGGTATTAATTCACCTAGGATGCTAGAAGAATGTCGTAATTGGTTATCTGTGGCCAAAGATTTTACTCCAGATCAGGCCGAAAAAAGATTTTTATATATGCCTAATTTTTATCCTCAGGAATATAAAAACAAAAAATATGATAACAACAAATATTGGATTGATATCGCTTGTTTCGGAGCAATTCGTCCGTTGAAGAATCATATGGTACAAGCTGTGGCTGCGTTGGAATCTGCTCGTAGACAAAAAAAACAACTTAAATTTCACATCAATGCTGGACGAATAGAAATGCAAGGACATAGTGCATTTAATAATTTGCAAGGTATGTTTCAACATCTTACCGATCACGGACATCAATTAGTAACACACGAATGGTGTCCTCGAGATGAATTCTTAGAAATTTGTGCAGGAATGGACATCGGTATGCAATGTAATTTCAGTGAAACATTTAATATTGTTAGTGCTGATTTAATAAGTCAAGGTGTTCCGATTGTAGGAAGTCGTGAAATTCCTTGGGTAAGTCCGTTGTTTAATGCTCGTCCTACCGAAACAGAAGAGATTATACACGCATTAGAACGCACTTATAATCTGCCTCAATTGAATGTTTGGCATAATCAACATAGATTAACCAAATATACAAATAAGACTATCAAAATTTGGCGCAAACTTTTTCAAGGATAATTATGAAATTCACAGTAAAAATACATAGATGGATAAACGGAGTGTTAACTACAATTAGACATCAGGTTGAAAATCTCGAACAGGCATTAAAACAAGCCCGCGAAGAAGAAGGTCATAGTATTAAAATCTATGATGCTAACAATCAGATTACACACCATTTTCAAAATCATATTCCTAAAAATAATACCTATGCCTGATGTTGTTTTTAACCACATCAATGAATATTACTTGACAATATAGATAAATAAAACTACAATATATAAATCGTTAAAACAACAATGTTTGTTTTGATAATTAATAGAAAAAGTAAAAACAAAAATGCAATCATTATCACTTTATAGAGAATGTTTACTGGCTAACCAAGCAGGCCTTGTGCCTACCTATTGGTTAGCGGTATCTTTATCAAATAGTAATGATAACACGCCAGAGATTAGCAGGGTCCAGGAGGACACTGTGTAATACAAACAGTATACACAAACTCCGAGGACCCTAGGACTAAAAACCCTAGGGTTTTTTGTTTTGTAGGAAAGGAAAATGAAAATAGACAATAATAAGTTAAAGCAGGCCGAGTGGTATAAGAAGCATATTCTAACACCCGAACAGCGTGAAAAACTGGTCAAGGAAAAGTTTGAACGTGCTTTGCATTACTGTGAGGCTGTAAAACAGCAAGAAAAACAAGTCGAAAGACGAGTTTAGTACAGCAAGATGTAGTTAGGAAACGAGGTCCTAAGAACATATCTATAAACAAAGTTCTAAACGGGCGGCGGCTAGGATGGAATCCCTCTTGTGGGACTAAAAATTAGTTCGTATTAAAGAGCATAGAGCTGATGTGGACTGAGATGTCGCAGACTGTGTTCTTTAATACACACATTCTCTTTCGATCCTTTGACGAGCGTCAAAAAGCATAGCAGGGAATGTGTTACTTTTTTACAACACTTTCCTTACCGCCTGCACAGTGGTTGACAGCATAGCTGGAAAGTGTTATAATTTATGCTTACGTTAAGAAATTAACATTGTTCATTAAAAGTAAAAATTGTTTTTATGCACCGTTCGTCTAGAGGCCTAGGACACCGCCCTTTCACGGCGGGTACACGAGTTCGAATCTCGTACGGTGTACCATTAATTGATAGTATTCGCCGGGTATCGTTATAGGACGCTATAACTAGGCGGGCTAGTAGGGCCATCTTCCAGTCCTGAGAAAACCGTGGCAATGGCTGATGACGGAACGCAACCGACTCAGAAATACGCCGAGTTCCATAGGACTCTGAGTGCTATCAATTAATGGTAATTTGCGGTATTAGCTCAGTTGGTTAGAGTGCCGGCCTGTCACGTCGGAGGCCAGGGGTTCAAGTCCCCTATACCGCGCCATATTTGGATGTGTAGGAAAATTGGTAACCCCAGGAGACTGTAAATCTTCCGTCGTAATGGCATTGTTGGTTCAAGTCCAACCTCATCCACCAAGTTTAGTAAAGAGATTGTTCAGGCTTGGTCCTGTGGTAGCTAACAATCCCGAGGCGTTGATAGTATCTAGGCGTCCACCATATAAAAACACATTCCGGGCCGACTCCAAAGGGAATGGATCCTCCGTTAAGGCTGTTCGAGGCAGAAATGTCTGAGGGATATGAGTGTGTTTCTATATGGTAAATGGTCATTGGTGAGGAATTCAACCAATCTAAGTGCTTGGATTAAATTCAAGTAATTCAAGTAATTTAAGTATCCCAGTACTTAAAGATATGAGCGTTCACATTGTGATGTAAGTACTACTGCCATTTATCATAGAATTTTAATATAGTAAATAATATTATGCCCCGATGGTGGAACTGGTAGACACGCTTTTTATTGTTTTCTTTATGTTTAGCATAAATAAACATACGGAGATTAAAATGCTTTTAATAGAAGAATACATTACACAATCAAAGGAAGAGAGACAAAAACATATAGATTTAACAGATCCGTGCATCGAACGAGGCGGCCCTGCTAAAGGAGGACTGTCTAGTTACTGTAAAGGTTTAATGGCACATTTACTTGATACTACTATTCCTAGTGGTCATAAAATACACGTATGTCATTCTTGTAACAATGAAAAATGCAGTAACCCAAAACACTTGTATTGGGGCACATCATCGGAAAACAGTCAAGATCGTATTGCAAATGGAGATAAGTCCATATGGGAAAAAATGATAGACAAATATGGGTTAGAAGAAGCAAAATTATTGCAATCTAAAGGAGATAAATCCTCCGGCGGAAAAGCAAATAAAGGTAAACCTAAATCAGAGGAACATAAAAGAAAAATCGCCCTTAATCACAAGGGTGGCAGACCTAAAAAGTCAATGCGGGTGTGATGAAATTGGTAGACTTCTCTGCCTTAGAAGCAGAGGTTCGAAAGAACGTGCTGGTTCGAGTCCAGTCGCCCGCACCAAATTTAAAGGAGAAATTATGAGTAAAGGTAGTAAACAACGCCCAACTGATCAGGACAAGTATAGTGAAGGTTGGGATAGAATTTTTGGCAAAAAAAGCAAAAAAGAGAAAAAAGAAAAGAAACCTAAATCATAAAAAGAACGTTCCAGGTGTCTCTGGATACTCTGACCCAGAGGATAAGAAGTAGTATGACAACTACGGGTGGTTCTGAGATTTGGAATATAAGTCTCACATTGAAAGATGCGGTCTAACCTAACCGGCGTTAGCAACACGAAAGCGGTCCCTGTCGTGGAGCGGGTGGAGGGTACGTGGTATGAGTGTCTGGTAAAACGGACGTCCTCAGAGTCTATTAGTGCTATAATTACCGCCGAGGGATGCCAGAGCATATAAAAACACATTGCCTAAGTACAGTGACACTCAGGGTTCATAGCCCTGTGACCAATTTGTGATTTGTAAGCAATAAGGTCTAGACTAGAACAGGAAACGACAGTGTGTTTCTATATGGGGGTATAGCTCATCTGGTAGAGCAGGTGCTTTGCAAGCATCAGGTGGCGGGTTCGAGTCCTGTTGCCTCCACCAAATCTGGAGCGGTGGCCGAACGGTAAGGCAGCGGATTGCTAATCCGTACAACGTGTTATAGCGTTGACTGGGTTCGACTCCCAGTCGCTCCGCCAGCACATTTGCCCTCATAGCTCATTTGGCAGAGCAGGCGCCTTGTAAGCGTCAGGTGGTCAGTTCGAATCCGACTGAGGGCACCAAAATAATAGTTGACAACGTAAAATAAAGACGTTACAATAAGTTTATGTAAAAAATTTGCGGGGTTCGTATAGTGGTAATACCTTAGCCTTCCAAGCTAATGCTGACAGTTCGATTCTGTTACCCCGCTCCAAGTTTAATAACAAAAGGTATATATGGATAGAAAAATTCTTAGTCGTAGTCCTACAATTGACACAGAGAAGTGCGTAGAGAACGCCGGTGGCAATAGATTTATGATGGTATTAATTGCCGCTGAACGCAGTCGTGAAATATCAAGACAACATAGGCGCGACGAAAACAGGTCTCACGTATATCCAAACATCACAGCATTGTTAGAATTGCAAGATGGCAAATATGGAATTGAATATATTAAGAAAATCAAATAAAAATTTGTTTCTGATATAGGTCAATAAATAATCCATATTTTAAAAGAAGTACAGTATGGCAGAAGCCTCTAATTTTATAAAGATAATAAAAGATAAATTTGGTGATACTCCGCCTAGTGTAATTCTAGATATTGGTAGTAGAGATTTAGATCAAAGCATAGAATTTATAACGGCATTTCCTAATACCCGTGTTATTGCTTTCGAACCTAATCCTGATATGATTAGTGTTTGTAAAAAAAAACAAAAAGGATATCCTGCTATAGAATTATATGAATATGCTATCAGCGACGAAGATGCTATTATTGATTTTTATTCTGTAAAAGGAAATGTCGGTGCTAGTTCAACTCTTAAACCCAGCGATAATTTCATTGCAGGAGTCACTGGTTGGAATAAAGTATCAGGCATACAAGCAAGAAGATTAGATACATTGCTTCCAGAACTAGGAGTAGACAAAGTCGAAGTAGTTTGGATGGATGTACAGGGAGTAGAATTAAAAGCCCTAAAAGGTATGGGAAAATTCTTTGATGATGTTAAACTGTTGCATACAGAAGCATCACAGAGAGGATACTACGAAGGGCATATATTAAAAGATGAATTAGAAGAATGGATTCATCAAAGAGATTTTGACACAGAATTTGTAGGAAATTGGCAACAACATTCACACGGTGAGGCTGATTTAATCTGTATTAAAAAAGGTTTTTAGAAAAAATATTCGGAGTGTAGCACAAACAAATAATGATCCATCAAACCTGATACCTTTATGCCCAAATCATCATCAATATTGGCATAGTAGATATAGACATTTAGTGGAAGAGGTAGTATACTCTTACATTAAAGAGTGGAAGAAAAAACTCTCTATGGCGTAACCTGGTAGCGTACATGGTTTGGGACCATGCGGTGAAAGTTCAAATCTTTCTAGGGAGACCAATTTAAAAGGAAAGTAAATGCAAGCTAGAGTTCAAGAAGACAAAAAGAAATTTGGTAGTTGCGGTTGTGGTCGTAGCCCCACCGGTGATTGTATCGGATGGCACGGTTTAAACGAGCAACAACTAAAAGAAGCACAAGAAAAATATCAGGCCAGTCTTGATCAAACAAAGGAATAATAATGCAGGTTAGAGCAAGTCACATTTTAGTGCCAACATTGGCAGAAGCAATTAATCTACAAGAACAAATCACAGGCGGTGCTGATTTTGGATTTATGGCAAAATTACACAGCAAATGTCCAAGTGGTCAAAATGGCGGAGACCTTGGTCCATTTGGTCGAGGAATGATGGTTAAGCCATTTGAAGATGCGGCATTCGGTTCTAATGTAGGTGACGTAATTGGTCCTGTCCAAACACAATTTGGATATCATCTAATCAAACGTACAGCATAAAGATTTATCGCGGGATAGAGAAATAGTATCTCGGGAGTCTCATAAGCTCCAGTTCCGGGTGCGATTCCCGGTCCCGCAACCAATTTTGGCCTATAGCTCAGTTGGTAGAGCAACGGACTGTTAATCCGTTTGTCCCTGGTTCGAGCCCAGGTAGGCCAGCCAATTAGGCATCGTTAACTCAGTTGGTAGAGTTCCTGCCTTACACGCAGGCTGTCGGGAGTTCGAGTCTCTCACGATGCACCAGGAAGTATAAGCGGGTATGATGTAAAGGTAACCTGAATCCTTGCCAAGGATTATTTGCGAGTTCGATTCTCGCTACCCGCTCCAGTATTTTGGGTCATTAGTATAGTGGTAGTGCGATGGTCTCCAAAACCATTAGTGGAGGTTCGATTCCTTCATGACCCGCCAGTAGTTTAGCCTATTAGCTCAGTGGTAGAGCACCGTCTTGATAAGGCGGGGGTCCATGGATCGTTCCCATGATAGGCTACCAAAAATTGCGAGTATGGCGAAATAGGTAGACGCAACAGACTTGAGATTAAAATTTGAGTGCCCAGTTAGAAACAATTGGAGTAGAACCCGTCAAATTCGGTGAAGGCTGTAAAATGCTAATACCGAGCGAAGCCTAGATAGTAATATCTTTGAACGTGTAGAGACTAGACGGCGGGAACCTAAAGCGA
>Ga0208742_1000033_pt1 | contig 53976 bp, 47 predicted proteins | sample CryBogCBH28Sep08_FD_184601 | JGI IMG/M metagenome (GOLD analysis project Ga0208742, IMG submission 184601) | Freshwater microbial communities from Crystal Bog, Wisconsin, USA - CBH28Sep08 (SPAdes) (version 2) | ecosystem: Environmental > Aquatic > Freshwater > Lake | place: Crystal Bog... | reverse complement strand
GCCCTTGAAGGACTGCACGACCGAGGCCGTGGCAACTAGCCTTATTCCCGTGTCTGACAACGTCAACGAATCATCTAATAGCCCTCGTCCGAAGTTCTCATTTTTCGGTCGGGCGTCCAGCAGTGAAGTGAGCCGCGAAGAGATCATTGGTCTCAACGGCCTCGAGAGCAAGCTTGGGTACTTTGCTGCGGGCATCGGTTTGGTCAGCGCTTTGCTGGCACTCCCCAACTTTCTGAAGGGCAAGGCCACCGTTCTGCTCGACACCCAGAAGCCATCGGCGAAGCACCTTTGTGCCAGTGGGTATCACTTGGTCACGTCGCTTTGCGAAAAGCAGGTAATTCAGTCGCACGCCTACTGGACCTACACCTTCTTTGGCCTTCTGGTCATGGGCGTGCTCCTCGCCCTCGCCTCATGGCGTCGGAGCCGCGCAGCCCTCATCGTTGTCGCTCTCGTCTTCGGCCTCGTTGAAGGGGCCGCCGGGTGGTTGTTCATTGCCCTCGCCGCGTGGCTCCTTATTCGCGCCTTCCGTCTCCAAAAGTATGGAGACCCAACATTCAAGGGCTCCAACGCCGTTGCCCGTGAACGCGGTCGCAACCGGCAGCCTCGCGGCAAGGCCGCCGCGCCGGAAATCGGCAAGGCGGCACCCGCACCTTCAAAGCGGTACACCCCGAAGAAAAAGCCTCGTCGCTAACGCATGGCGCAACTCGGGCTGGACTATCCAACGCAGTGGGGACGAGGGTACCCAGCACGCATTGTCCGCAACCTCGTCGTTGGCCGTCTGCTGGCCCCCACAATTCGTCGTATGGGCAGTCTGCAGGTCTACGGCGCCGAACACCTCGAAACTGGTGGACCGTTCATTTTCGTGGCCAACCACACATCCCATCTCGACACGCCAATCATGCTGTCGGCGCTCCCCGCCCCCGTTCGTCGTCGGACGGTCGTCGCGGCGGCCATGGACAACTTCTTCATGAACCCTCGCAAGGCCTTCTTTACGGTCTTGATGTTCAACGCCATAGCCATTGATCGACACAAGGTCAATCGCCGCTCGTCGCAGCTCGCTATCGACCTCGTGGAAGACGGCTGGCACCTCCTGCTCTACCCCGAGGGTGGTCGGAGTCCCGACGGCAACCTTCAGGAGTTCAAGGGTGGCGCCGCTTACCTCGCCGATCGCGCCAAGGCTCCGGTAATTCCCACCTACATCCACGACGCCGGTTACCTCCGCGGTGCCAAGTACGCCAAGGCGCCCCTCTTCACCAAAGCCGCGCAGTATCGCAAGCGGCCCGTTTCGGTCACCTTCGGTGCGCCGCTGCTCGCCGAACCCGACGAAAATATTCGTCGCTTTGGCACCCGCATCGAAGAAGCCGTCGCTGAACTCGGCCGCCAGGTCAGTGGCGATGCCGAGTACGGCATCCACCCGCCCGACGAGTACTAATTCGCCAGCAGCGCCGCGACGCGTTCCCGGTAGAGCGCGTCAGCCACAGTCGGCAACGGTGCCACTTCGTGTCCGAGAGCTTTCTCCAACAGCAGGTCGGCCAACCACGGATTCAGGGCCAGTGCCGGACCGTGTGCGTAGGTGGCCAGAACGTTGCGCCACTGGTAGCCATCCACGACACCATCGTTGCCGTACCCAGCGACCACCGTGCCTAGCGGTGCCACCTCGGCCCCCAGCGTCGTGAGGCCACCATGATTCTCAAAGCCCACGAGAGTGTGGGTGCCGACAGTTGTGGCCATCTCACCGACGCGACGTTGCGGACCACGTGTCGTCACGGCCGACACGCACCCGAGTCCTTCGTAGGACTCATCGCCTTCGACCGCAAAGGACTCACCGAGAATCTGGAGTCCGGCGCAGACGGCGAACACCACGGCCCCATCGTCAACGCGACGGGTGAATGACGTCGCCCGCAACAGCTCCGTTGCTTGGCGCTGAGGACCGTCTTCGCCGCCACCGACGAGATAGAGGTCAGCGTCAATCAACTCGTCACCCGAGCGCACGGCAACAATGTCGACGGGGATTTGGCGAGCTCGCGCTCGGGCCGCCAGAACCGTGGCGTTCCCCCCGTCTCCGTAGGTGCCGAGCAGGTCGGGATAAAGGAGGCCAATGCTCAGCACGGCGTACTCGCTTCAAATATCTCGCGAAAGGCGGTGTAGTTCGCGATGACGGTCACTGGCGTGGTGCCAGCGGGCAGATCGTCCTGTCGATCCACCACGGTGGTCGTGACGTTGGCGTAGTGAAGCCGCGTGGCCATGTCCAAGCGACGGTCGCCCAAACACCACACCGCACGACCTTCGAGGAGCTCAAATGGTGCGTCGTAGATCCACGAGGGGTCACGGCCATCGGCCACTCGAGCGTTGAGTGCCACCCACAACTCGTCCTTCGTGGTCAGAAATTCGTCAATCAGTGCACCCACGCCGGCGGGATTCTTGGCCAGCAGCAACCGAACCGTCTGGCCCCGCCATTGACGCAGTCCGTAGCGGCCCTGGACCGCACTGACGCCGGCCACCCGGGCCGCCGCATCCTCCGGCGCCACGCCCACCAGCGAGAGCGCCCGGACCGCAAATGCCGCATTGACGCGGTTGAAGAAACCGGGCAGACCGAGAGCCAGTGGGAGCGCCGCGCCATCGAGGACGACCTCGCCCCGCTCGTCAATTGACGTCGTGGCGAGGGGCTGAGCAAACCCGCACGTGCAGTGCCAGGTGGTGTCAAACGTCAGCAGCGCGGTGCATCGCGGACAGGATCGGGCGTCTTCACGCCAGCCTCGCGGCACCTCCACCCAAAACACCAGCGGGGCGCCGTCGACGGCGTAGGCAACCATGGGGTCACTGGCGTTCGCGACGTAAGCGACATCGGGGTGGGCCGCGACCATGTCGCGCCACCGTTGCGCAAGTTGTCGGACCTCGCTCGCGCGGTCCAACTGGTCTCTAGAGAGGTTCAACAGCACCACAACCTTGGGTGCAGTGGCGGCCACCACGACATCGAGCCAGGCCTCATCAACCTCGAGCACCACTGCGCTTGCGGTCGATGACACCAGCGCGGCGACGTGACCGGCGGGCATGTTGGCGCCGGTGTCGTTGCTGGCCACGACACCGCCCCACCCCGCACGGACTAGGGCGGACGTTGTCGTCTTTCCGTTAGTGCCCGACACCAGAATGACGGTCCGACCGCGACTCAGTTTGCCGAGCAACTGGGGGTCAATCCGAAGACCAACGTGACCGCCGGCAACCGTGCCCGATCCCCGTCCGGTGAAACGCACGGCGGCGTTCGTCAGCCGGACAGCGCGACGCGCCACCGCAGTACGAAGGGAAGAGATGGCCATTACGTCCACGCTAATTGAGTCGAGAAAGCACAAAAGGGCCAACCGGGGGGATGGTTGACCCTTTTGCAAAAGCCTTTTCCAACTTGGGGGGAAGTTGAAACTGGATGTGACCATTATGGGGGCCCTCATCTTATCTCGCAAGAACATTGACGGAATAGGACTAATCGGTATAGTTGATGACTATGGAAATTCGACAGCTTGAAGCGTTACTCGGCATTGCGGAACAAGGCACTTTTTCTGGGGCGGCCGAGGCCTTGGGCACGGTGCAGTCAAACATCTCGAACCGCATTGCTCGGCTCGAATCCGAATTGGGATGCGAGCTCGTCGACCGCGCCAGCGGATCCATCACCGAGTCTGGAACCATTGTTGTCACTCGGTCACGTCGCATTCTGTCGGAGCTCAGTGCCATCGCCGCTGACGTGAGTGAACTCAATTCCGAGGTCCGCGGCCAGGTCTCACTGGGCATGATTGGCACCGCCGGTCGCTGGGTCGTGCCGCTGTTGCTCGAGGCGCAGCGCAAGATGTATCCCCACATTTCACTTCGCATCACTGAAGGCACCAACTCCGTTATCGAGCCTCAGCTGGTCGCCGGCACGCTCGACATCGCGGTACTCGCCTGGCCGGTGGCGGCCGCGGAGCTCACCGACACGGACCTTTACCGCGAAGACCTCGTCTTGATCATCGACCGTAAACACGACTACGCCAATCGCAGTCACGTGAACATGGGTGACGTCAGCGACATCCCAATTCTGCTGCCCTACCCCGGCACCCCACTTCGTCGTGAGATCGACGAAGCCGCCGTACTCGAGGGTGTCACGCTGCAGCCGCTTCTCGAAATTGACGGGCTCCGCACCATCGCCTCGCTGACGTTCGACGGTCACGGTCCTTCGATTCTCCCCTCGACCATGCTCTCCAAGCACCTCGAGCCGAACTTCGTGGCCATTCCGATCAAGGGCATCGCCCAGCGTCGCGTCGTCCTCGCCCGTCGCCGCTTCGGCTTCCCCGCCGCGCCCGTGCGCGCCATGACGGCACTGCTGACGCAAGTGGTCCACCAGGCACGCCAGGTTCCGATGGGTGTCGACGTCAAGCCCGAGGCCTAGCCCCGTGGCGACACTGTCGCGACAGCAGATCCGCGACGCCATTGTTCAGGCCGACAAGCGTTTTGCCTCGGTCGTTGAGGCCGTTGGACTCCCGCCCACGCGGCGCCCCGCCGCCGTTGACGAGCGATTTGGCGCCCTCATTCGCTCGATCACGTACCAGCTTTTAGCAACGGCCGCCGCCAACACAATTCATGCTCGCGTGACCGACGCCTGTGGCGGGACCATTTCTCCCGAGAGCGTTCTCGCGGCAGGCGCCGAGCGACTTAAGGCCGCTGGTCTCAATCGGGCGAAGTCGGAAGCGATGGTGGCCCTCGCCGAGCGCGTCGCCGCACAGGACATTCATCTCGACCGACACGGTCGCATGGATGACGCCGCCATCGTGAAGGAACTCACGGTGGTCAAAGGTGTCGGCCCCTGGACGGTTCAGATGTACTTGATGCATACGCTCGGTCGCCGCGACGTGTGGCCGGTGGGAGACTACGGCGTGCGTATGGGGTGGACCATCCTTCACGACCTGCCCGAGATGATTTCCGAGCGTGATCTCAAGGCCGAAGGCGACCCCTTCACCGGTGTTCGCTCCGACGTGGCCTGGTATTGCTGGCAGGCGGTCCATCTGGCTCGCAACGCCAAGTAATCTCAACTCGTGCCACTAACACTTGCCGATTTCGAACGCGACGCCCTGCCCACGCTGGAAACGTACGCCACCATCCCCTGCCAGTCCCCCGCCTACGACCCGGACTGGGCCAGTAACGGTCACCTCGAAGCCGCCACCGAGCTGCTGGCTTCGTTCGCAAGCAACCTGACCTTCGAGGCAGCCGACGTGACGGTGCATCGCCTCGAGGGCCGCACCCCCGTGCTGTGCGTCACCATTGAGGCGACCACCGACGACGAGGAGACCGACGACGATCGCGGTACCGTCATCCTCTACGGCCACCTCGACAAGCAGCCACCGCTCCTTCCGTGGTCCGAGGGACTCCACCCCTACACGCCAGTCCGCCGTGGCGATCAGCTCTTCGCTCGTGGTGTGGCTGACGACGGCTACTCAACCTTCGCTGCCCTGCTCGCCATTGAGGCCATGGAGCGCGAGGGCGTCGCCCACCCGCGCTGTGTGGTGCTGATTGAGGCCAGCGAAGAGAGCGGTAGCCCCGACCTCGAGGCCTACCTTGACCACCTCAAGGCCAAACTAGGCCAGGTCGAATTGATGATCTGCCTCGACTCCGGCGCACTGACCTACGACCGCCTCTGGGTGACCACGTCACTCCGCGGCGTCTTGAACCTCAACGTCACCGTTGAGGTGCTGGAGCGTGGTGTCCACTCCGGTTTGGGATCAGGCGTCGTGCCCTCGTCCTTCCGCGTTCTGCGCCAGCTCCTCGACCGCATCGAGAACCCCGAAACCGGCGCCATTGTCCTGCCCGAACTGTCGTGTGAGATTCCCGCCCACGTCACCATCGCCGCCGAAGCCGTCGCCACCGAGTTCGGTGACGTCGCGGCCGCTGACCTCCCTGCGGTCGACGGCCTGCGCTTCCTTGGTGACTCCAGCGCCGACCGCATCCTGCGACGCACCTGGCGTCCCACCTTGTCGGTGGTCGGCATCGACGGCCTCCCCCACCCTGACAAGGCCGGCAATGTTCTGCGCCCCTTCACCACCGCCACCCTGTCGCTGCGCTTGCCACCGGCGGTCGACGCCGCCAAGGCGCTCGACGCGGTCCGAACGGCCATGACCACCGACGTGCCCCACGGTGCACGGGTCACGGTGAGCAACGAAGCAGCCGCCGACGGATGGTCGTCGCCGGCCATGGCCACGTGGCTGGAAACTGCCGCCCAGGACGCCTCGCAGGCCGCCTTTGGCAAGCCCGCCGGCTTCACCGGTGAAGGCGGCACCATCCCCTTCCTGGCGTCACTCGGCAAGCGGTACCCCGGGGTGCAGTTTGTGGCCACGGGTGTGCTGGGGCCCAACTCGAATGCCCACGGCATCGACGAAATGCTCGACCTGCCCACCGCCGTGGCCGTCACCAATAGTGTGGCCACGATCCTGTCCGCTTTCACAACGAGGAATGACCAATGACCCAACCGATTGATCTCTGGGTGTGCCCCATCTGTCCGTGGGCGTGGATTACCTCACGCTGGCTGAAGGAAACCGAGCAGGTGCGCGACGTCAAGGTGCGGCCGCACGTCATGAGCCTCGCCGTGCTCAACGAGGGCCGCGAGCTGCCGGAGCAGTACGTGGAGCTGATGCAGAAGGCCTGGGGACCCGCCCGCGTCATGCTCGCCGTCGAGCAGCGCTACGGCACCGAGGGGCTCGAGTCCTTCTATGACAACTGGGGTCAGCGCTTCCACATCAATAATGAGCGCGACGACTTTGACGCCACCATCGCGGCCGTGTTGGCCGACTGTGGCTTTGACGCCGAGCTCCTCGACGTGGCGCACAGCGACGCCATTGACGCCGACCTGCGCGCCTCGCACCACCAGGGCATGGACCCGGTCGGCTTCGACGTCGGCACACCGGTCATTCACGTGGGCGACATTGCCTTCTTTGGTCCAGTCGTTACCCCCGCCCCCAAGGGTGAAGACGCCGGTCGTCTCTACGATGGCGTGGTGGCAGTTGCCAGTATTCCCGGTTTCTACGAACTCAAGCGCAGCCGTGAACTCGGCCCAATCTTCGACTGAGGACTCCAATGACCACGCGACGCATTTTGGCTACCTCCGGCGGTTTTGTCGCCGGCCCCACCCAGCGCACCTACCGCCTCGGTACGATGCTGCTCGACGCCCTGGCCCTTACGGGCAAGACGCGGCCCTCGGTGGTCACGCTGAGCACCGCCACCGGTGACCCCGCGGGTGAGTACGCCGAGGACTTCGAAGCCTTCAGCGACGCCGGCTGCGACGTCCGCGGCTTCCGGGTTTTCACCCAGCCCACCGGCGACCCCATGGAGATCCTGACCTCCGCCGACCTCATCTGGGTAAACGGCGGTTCCGTGGCCAACCTGCTGGCCCTCTGGCGCCTGCACGGCATTGATGAGGCCATGCGCGCGGCCTGGGAGAAGGGTGTCATCTTGAGTGGTTGCTCAGCCGGTTCGATCTGCTGGCACACCGGCGGCACCACCGACTCATTTGGCCCGATTCTCAAGCCCGTTACCAACGCGCTGGGCTTCCTCCCCTACGCCAACGGTGTTCACTACGACGCCGAAGCGCAGCGACGCCCCCTGCTGCACGAGCTGATGACCGACGGCACGGTGACGCCCCTGGCCTACTGCACCGACAACAACGTGGGCCTCTGGTACGAAGGCACCGAGCCGACGTCCGTGGTCAGTGACCGACCTATGGACCCCGAAACGGGACCAGCGGCCTACCGCGTGGAGCTGACAAGCGACGGCGTGCGTGAAACGCGCGTCGGCGTGGGCGGTCGCTTCTAGGCCGACTGGGGCGAGGGCAACGCCGCGCGGCGGAGCTCGGCACCGTCATTAAGCACGTGGGCTCGAGCAACGGCGTCGACTGCACCACAACGTTCTAACCAGTTCGCCACGAGCAGGTACCCAGACTGGGTGAGGACAGACTCGGGGTGGAACTGAACACCTTCGAGCGGCTTTTCGCGGTGCCGCATACCCATGATCAGCCCATCAACTGATGCGGTGATGTCGAACGTGGCGGCCAGGTCCCCGTTATCGACAACGAGTGAGTGGTAGCGACCGACCACCAGCGGGCGCGGCGTGCCGGCAAAGACGCCGGCGCCGGTGTGATCAATGGCACTGGCCCGTCCGTGGCGAAGTTCGGGAGCGCGCACCACCGCAAAACCGTAGGCCTCAGCGAGGGCCTGGTGGCCAAGGCATACCCCAAAAAGTTCGATGCCCTGCTCGCCGCAGTAGCGAATGATATCGAGAACCTCGGGCACGTCACGGGGGTGCCCGGGGCCGGGTGACACCAGAACGCCATCGAAAGAACCGTCCGCGACCGTGGCCACCGTCACGTCGTCCGCACGACGGACGTCGACAAGGGCGCCCAACTCCTCGCAATACTGCACGAGGTTGTACACGAACGAGTCAAAGTTGTCGATAACGAGGATGCGTGGGGCCGAAGGCACCTCCGTATCCTACGGCGTTTCGTGAGAAAGTCACTAACCTACCCATATGGGATTGCTCACACGTGACGAGGTTCGCGCCCTCCTGGCCGAAGGGTTCAACACGGTGGCACTCACTCGCACCCTCCAGCTGGACCGTGAGACACCGGTGTCGATTTACCAGCGCTTCGCCGATGGTCGAGCCTTCTTTTTGCTCGAAAGCGCGGCAGTCTCCGACAGCACCGGTCGGTATAGCTTTATTGGACTCGATCGACAGTGGCGCCTCACCTGTGCGCCCGACCCCAGTCGTTTGGCCGGTGAATCGGACGCGGCCCGTGACCCTATGGCGGAGCTTCGCGAGCGTCTCGCCGCCTACCGACTCCATCAGCCCGAGGATCTGCCCTCATTCCTTGGTGGCGCCGTGGGCTACGTCAGCTACGACTACGTCCGACGACTCGAGCGCCTGCCGAAGGACCTCGGTGCGAATCCTTGGCCCGATATGGACTTCTCATTCCCGGGCGCGCTGCTGATCATTGACCACCTCCGCCACTCCACCACTGCGGTGCTGCTCGCGACCTTTGACGGCGACGTCGACGCCACTTACGACGACGCGGTGGCCAAGCTGGACGACATCGTCAACCGCCTCTTCGCGCCGCCACCGGCCACCGATCCGGCCACCGAACGCCTCGTGGCGAATGCCCCCAACGAGCGCGCCCGGATCAACATTCGTGAGCGGGCCGCTTCGTACTCGAACTTCACCGAAGCCTCCTACAGCGCAGCGGTGGACGTGGCCAAGGAACACATCCTGGCCGGTGACATCTTTCAAATGGTGCCCAGCCAGCAGTTCACCCGCCCCACCACGGTGGACCCCTTGACCCTGTATCGCGTGCTGCGAGCGCTGAACCCCTCGCCCTACATGTACCTGCTGGACAACGGCGACAGTCAGCTCGTCGGCGCCTCCCCCGAGATGCTGGTGCGCGTTGCCGGCGGCACCATGACCACTCGTCCGATTGCCGGCACCCGCCCTCGAGGCACCACGCCGGAAACCGACCTCGCCCTCGAACGCGAGATGATTACCGACGAGAAGGAAATCGCCGAGCACGTCATGCTGGTCGACCTCGGTCGCAACGACATTGGGCGGGTCGCTCAGGCCGGCACTGTCACCGTGGAACGACTCGCACATGTCGAGCGCTTCAGCCACTTGATGCACCTGGTGAGCCAAGTGCGGGGCCAGCTCCGTGAGGGACTCGACGCCTTCGACGCCTTCAACGCCCTCTTCCCCGCCGGCACCCTGAGCGGGGCGCCAAAGGTTCGCGCCATGTCCCTGATCGACGAGGCCGAATCAGCCGCTCGTGGCCCCTACGGTGGTGCGCTGGGCTACTTCGCCCTCAATGGTGACGCCGACTTCGCTATTACCATCCGCACCGTGGCTCTCCGCAACGGCACCGCCACGGTCCAGGCGGGCGGTGGCGTGGTGGCCGACTCGCGGGGATCCTTCGAGTACCAGGAGTGCGTCTCCAAGGCCTCAGCCCCACTGCTGGCACTCGAACTGATTGATCCACTGCCCACGTCGTGACCGCAACTCGCTCGGCACTGCGGTGGACCTCCACGGTGTCGCTGCGCTCGCTCACTCCCGTGCGCGGACTCATTACCGCCATTCCGGTCACCGCGCTTTTCGCCCTCTCTCTTACGGGGGTGGCGACCACTACGGCCATCACGATGGCCATTGCCGCCAACCTGATTGCCGTCGCTTCGCTCGTGGGAGCACCACAACTCTCGCTTCGCCTCGCGCTCGGTGATGCCGCCGGTATTGCTATCGGCGCATTCCTCGGGGCACTCACGGCCAGCTCGCCCTGGCTCCACGACGCCGCCCTCTTGCCGTGGTGCTTTTTGGCCGGACTCACGGTGTTCTTTGGCCCGACCCAAGCGGTCATTGGCTCCCAGGTCATCGTTGGCTTCGTTGTCCTTGGTCGACACGGTGCGACGCCACTGCAGGCCGCGATACTCGCCGGCTGGGTCATGCTGGGCGCAGGGGCCGAGATCCTTGCCCTCCTGATCCTTCGGCTCCCCTCGTCTCTACGGAGCCAGCGGGCGTCGCTGGCCCGCGCCCTTGATGCCGTCGCTGCGTACGCCGAAGCACCGCCGCACGAGTCGGCCCTGGCGGCCCTGGCGGCTATTGACGAGGCGCAGCGTGTGCTGACCCCCGCCCCTCTTTTTGGACGCAGCGACGTCCGCGACCTTCAGTCGATCGTCGACCAGTTGCGGCGTTCGCGAATCGAGCTCACCACCATTGCGGGCCTGCGCCTTCGACTGGATGGTCGCCACACCGCCGTCATCGATGGCGTTCTCGTCGCGTACGCGGCGGCACTGCGGAACATCGCCACCGAAATCCGTCAACCAGTCGCTGTCGCTAGTGAACCCCCTCAGCACATGCGGGCCCGTCTTGCCGCCCTTGACACCGCCATTGCCGATGACGACGACACGGTGCTCCTTCGTCAGGTCCAACAGCACCTCGCCGCACTTCGTTCCCAGCTTCGCTCCTGTCGCGACCTGGCTCGGCGTGAGCGCGCCGACACCCTCGACCGAGGTGTTCTGCGACGACGCTCCGCCGTCGAGGCCGGCGTCAACCGTGAGGACGGTGTCTGGGCCACCGTTAGCGCCCGCCTGCGACCGAACGACGTGGGCTTCCGTCACGCCGTGCGCCTGGCGCTCGCGGTGACGGCCTCCATGATCGTCGCGCAGGTCTTCGCGCTCCCCCGGGGCTACTGGGTGGCGTTCAGTGTCGCCGTGATTTTGAAGCCCGACTACGTCACCCTTCTCCAGCGCGGCGTCTCGCGCGTCGTCGGCACTGCCGCTGGCGCCTCCTTGGCGGCCCTTCTGGTGGCCGAACTCCACCCGTCGCTCGGGGTGTCCGTGCTCCTGGTGGCTGCCGTTGCCACCGCCGCCTACACCACCTGGGCGGCGAGTTTCGCTGTTTCCATTGGCCTGGTCTCGTCGCTGGTATTGATTGTCCTTTCCAGCATTGGCCACGACGCCATCGGCACCGCGGCCGACCGTTTCCTCGACGTAACGATTGGCGCCGTCATCGCCGCGTCGACGTACCTGTTGTGGCCCTCGTCCCAGGAGCAGGGCCTGGTGGCCAGCGAGCGCGCCTTCGGCGAGGCCGTCGCCGCCTACCTCGAGGCGGTCTTCTCGAACGCATCACTCGTGGCACAGCGCTCACGCGAGGCCCACCTCGCGTACGCCGCGGTGGTGGCTGCCGCAGAACGCCACCTCAACGAACCCGGCTCCTCGAACCAAACTCGAGATGACGTTCGTTCCCTCGTGGCGACGGGGCTGCGGCTCCTTCGTGGGGCACACGCGCTGCGACTGGGAACGACGCCACACCTGAACGGTGCGAACGCGACGGCGCTCGAGGCCTTCACGAGGGCGCTGCTGGGGACGTTGCGGTCCACTGAGGGGGCCACCATTGAGGCGGCCTTTGACGCGCTCGAGTCGTGTCTCGCCGACGTGGCGAGCGCCGCCAGCTACCTACTGACGCTCGACGAGCTCGCTAATGCCGCCACCACGTGGCGGGACACTACGGAGCGAATGAGTAGTTAAAGGCTGCGGCGATGTTGGCCGCGGTGGCGTTGTTGCCATTAAAAATCAAGACGTAAATCATCCCCGGCGCTGTGCCGTTGCCGAGCGAGGGTGGCGCCAGCGTGTACTGCGAGGTGCCATTCGCACTCAAGACCGTCGCGGTTCCCACGATGTCGCCCGCCCCCGACATGTACACAATCTGGTCGTTGGCGGGGCTCAGGTTTTGGCCCGTCAGGACAAGGTCGTCAGTGGACGATGGTGTGATGGTCGGGGTGCCCGGCGCTTGGGAGGGGTCCGACAAACTCGTCACTACCTCATCGCCGGGGTTAGCGACGATCACGCAGTCCTGCGCCGGATCGGTGGACTCATTCTGCGCCCCGTTGCAAATGCCGTCTTTGGTGCAGACCTCAACGACGTAGTTCCCCGGCACGGCCGACGGGTCCTTGACGACAATCGAGGAGTTGCCGACCGTGAAGTCCGAGGGCTGAATCGTCACCAGAGGCGTCCCGCTCACCTGCGTCGGCACCAGTTCGACGCTGGAAATCGACGAGCTCAAGTTGCTGAAATTGCCGTAGACGGTGAAGGTGCCACTTCCCGCCGCCGGGAGGACGCTCGTGCTCAAGCCGGTGACGTAGGGCGAGGCGCCGTAGGTCCACTGCAGGGTATTGGTGTTGCCACCCTCGAAGTTGATCGAGACGGGCACTGACGTAGGAGTCGCCGACGGCGTGGCCTGTTGGGGTGCCGTCAGGGCAATGACGTGCCCATCGGGGCTAAAGAACGTGAGTGACGTGGTAATTGAGGTGTTCAGCGTCGCGTCACCCCAGTTGATCCAGTTCATCGTGAGTACGTTCAGGCCGGTCCCGGTTATCTGGACCGACTCACCGCCGTTTGGTGAGCCCGATGCCTGCCCGGTCTTGACGTTGATGACCTGAGAAATCGTCGGTGACGAGTAGTCGTACTCCGTCGCTGACGGAGCAAACTCGCACCCACAGCCGGGCGTCGTCTGAAAGAGGCCCTCAGCATTCGTGCTCAGCACGCCGGTGAGCGGTGGCAGAATCGCCGCCTGCATCGATGGCGTGCCGTTGGCGCCGATGACCACCACCTGCACCTGGCACAGACCCATGTCGGGGTACGGCTCGGGCGCGCAGTGGGCGTGAGCCGCCGCCGGAGCGACAGCGGAGATTTGGTTATCGTTCACGACGGTGTAGGTGGCTCGCACGCCACCAAAGGTGACGGCGGTCGCGCCGGTGAACCCGGTGCCGTAAATGGCGACGGTATTGCCGCCGTTGGTGATGCCACCGGTCGGACCAACCTGCAAGACGGCCGGTGCGCCGTTCGTGGCGTCAACGTGCACGGTGACCTGACCAGACGGCGGGGCGAACGACACGTTCTGCGAGGTGCCCAACAGGGTGACCACGTCACTGGTGGTCGACCCCGACACCGACAACACGGATTCCACTGTTGACTTCGACGAGAGGGCGGGACTGACCACCGTCAGTGTCGTGTTGTTGACCACATTCACTGGTGCGGTCGAAGGCGTGGCGCCAAACATCACCTGGGACACCCTCGGCGACGCGTGAGTACCGAATCCCGAACCGGTAATGGTCAGTGTCTGGCCGCCAGCGACCGTCACCACCGACGGAGAGACGCTCGATATGGTGAGGGCGCCCGAGCCCTGCGCCGCGGAGCACACATTGCTCGCCAGGCCCGCGCCACCGGCGCCGGTGTAGGGGGTGAGGTTGGGCGATCCGAGACCGGAGGCCATGTCGTAGCCAGCGCTGGCCTGGTACCCGAGATTGTTCGCGTTGAACACGTCGTTATTGCCCTGGGTGATGTCGGTAAAGGCGGTGGCGTAGTCAGTGGTCGCCGCGTTGTAGAGCAGCGGCGCCACGAAGCCAACTCCATTGGCCGTCGTCGGGCTCGCCGCGCACGTTGGCGAGGCATTTATTTCCGCCAGCATGGCAGCCCACTGTGGTGCCGCCGATGACGTTCCGCCAATGGTCCCCCACTGGCCATTCCAGTAGAGCGTCACACCGTCGTATTCGTCGGCGAACGCGCTCACGTCCGGTACTGTCCGACAGGCCACCGTGAGACCACAGGTTGAGCCGTTGGTCGTGTCGTACGACTGGGCCATCCAGCTGGGCTGGGCCCACAACTTGGAGATACCACCGCCGCCGGCGCCGCCGGTCGACCCGTCGTTCCAGACCTTCTGGGTGGGATTGGGCGAGAGGCCGTTCGCGCCAACGGGCGTCGTGCCGCCCACGCCAATCACGTAGGGCTGCGAAGCGGGGTCGTCGACGCTCAGCAAGGGTGTCGTCGGCGTGCTGGCGTGCCCCGCGCAGTCGTCGTTACCGTTGTCACCGGCCGCGGCAAAGACCGATTGGCCCTGCGCCGCCGCTTCTTCGAAGATCAAGTGTTCGGCCACCAACGTGCCGGGCGCCGCGGTCTGCATGGCCGCTTCGCACTGACCCCAGGATGTGGAGACAATCGAGGCGGTGTCGTCAGCGACGATGCGGTTGTAGGTGTCGAGCGAGCCGTAGGTCGTGTTCGGTCCGGTGTAGACCTTGATCGATGCCGCGGGGGCCAGCGCGACGAGATTTTCAACGTCCAGCGCCGCTTCGCCCGATCCCATCCCCGTGCCACTGCCGCCGTCGACAGTGACATTGCTGATCTGACTGGTGTTGTCGGCACCGAAATAGCACTGTTCGAAGGACTGGATGTCGCTCTTCTGGTAGGGCTCGAGCTCAAAGACGGCGATTGTCTGGCCCCGGCCGTAGTCGTTCGACTGGTAGAGACCATTGATGCCGTAGGCCGTGGCAATCTGGCTCTGCGTGATGCCGCCGTATCCCTGCTGCGTCGCGTAGGTCGCCGAGGCGCATGCGGTGGGCGCACCCGCCGCGGCCCGAGGCCGAAGCGTTCCCGTGACGTGCGTGTGGCCCAGCACCAGTGGTCGCACGAGGTGCGGTGCGGTCATGGCGTTGCTCATGGAAATCAAATTGTCCAAGCCCACCACGCCCGTCACGAGTGACGACAGTGAACTCGGCACCACCACCGGGCGGGTGGTCATCCACCCCGGCGTGCCGTCGCTGAGACGGACGCTGGCCATCGCCGTGTGAAAGAGGGCCGATGCCTTGGCCACCGTCGTGTGCACCGACACCAGGAGGTGATTACTCGAGACATTGGACACGGCAAGACCGTCGGACTGCAGGGTTGACGTCACCGTCGCGAGCTGGGCGCTCGAGGCGCCGAAATCGGCCGCAAAGGCGCCACGACTCAAAAAGTGACGGAACATCGGCGACTTCTTGTTGGTGACCGCGGCCAGGAACGCGCTCAGTTGCGACTGGTGACGAATCTGCAGCACCAGATCGAAGGAGAGTGCCTTCGAGGATGGGAGTCCCGACACGATGTGGTCGCCCTTTGGCAAGACCGGGGCAGGCAGCACCAGCGGAGCCGGGCCACTGGGCCGCACGGCGCCGGCGGGACTGGCGGCCAGTGGCGCAAGGCCAAGAAGTGCGACCGTGGTGCCGAGCGCCAAGGCCAGGCGCTGTGAATACGAGGTGCGGTTCATCAGTACTCCTACTTAACGATCGTCAGGGTCATCTTGGGTGAGGTCGCGGCGGCGTAGATGCCGCTGGGCGCTTTTTGTGCGTAGAGCGAGCAGGGGCCCACCTTCGTGGCACGCACCACTGCCCCACTGACGGTGCAGCCGCCGGTCGCCACAAAGTGCACCGCACCCGTGCCAGAGCCGCCCACGGCCTGCACGGTCATGGCCGAGCCAAGAATCAATTTGGACTTCGGAATGACCAGCGAGAGCGGTGCTTGGGCCTTCAGCGAGAACACGATTGTCACGGTGGTGCTCGACACCATCGTCAATCCGTTCGCGGGCACCGTCACCGTCACGACGCACGACGTGGCCTGCGACGCCTGCACCGTCTGACCGCTCACAGTGCAGCCGGTCCCAGTTGCGGTGAGCACGGGCGTCGTCGATCCCGACGAACCGTGGACAGAGACGGTCACCGAGGTGCCAACTTGAGCGGGAGACGTCGCCGTCGCACTCAGGCTCGTCGCAGGGGCGAGGGCGAGGACATCCGTCGCTGCCTGCTGGTTGTTTTGAGCATCGGCGTAGCGTCCGCCAGCCACACACAGGGCGCTTCCGCAGGCCACCGCATTGATAGCGGCGTAGCCGTCAACGTTCAGCGAGGTGAAGACAGGCGTCGAGGTCCAGGTAGTGCCGTTGTAGACGGCCACGACGCCTTGTCTGCTGCCTGACGAATCGATGAAGGTACCACCGGCGACGCACGAGGCTAGGCCGAGGCACGCCAGCGACGAAATGGTGACGCCGCTGGCGCCGGACAGATCACCGCCAAGACTGGTGGCACCCCACGAACCATTACTTACTTGTGCGCTGAAGCCGAGCGTCACGCCATTGGTGCCGGCGTAGGTGCCCGCCGCCGTGCAGCCACCAGCAAAAGGGCAGCTCACGGACGAGACCGTGGCAACGTGCCCCGTGTTAAGGGATGTCGCAATCGCCGTGTCCGACACTGCCGTGCCGTTCCACTGCCCGACGAAGGCTTGCTGGTTGTTCGAGTCATCGACAAAATTGCCGCCCATCGTGCAGGCCGTGGCGCTGACGCACGAAAGTGCGGTCAACTCAACGTTGCCTGTCGTGGTGAGGTCGCTGCCCACCGCCGAGTCAGCCCAAGCGGTGCTACTACTCGCGACTAGCGAAAAGAAGCCGACTTCATTACCTGACTGGGTGAGGGCGTAACCCACGGCCGCGCACGATCCGTCCGAAGCACAACTCACCGACGTCGTCGCCGCGTCACCGGCGGTGTTGGATGACGCGGCCACCACCGAGAAATGCCACTGCGAGCCCGACAGCAGGGCCACGCCCGCGCTGTACGCGCCAGACGACGTCAGCTCACTCAGGCCGACCACACAGCGCGACGCCGAGGAACACGACAGTGACGTCACTCGCAGTCCCTGGTTGCCACTGGCCAATGAGGGGTACGTCGTGGTCCACAGGGCGTTTTGGAAGACCGAGAACCAGACCGCGCCAGCGGTGGTCGTTCCAGCCGCTTCACAAGTCCCGTCCGACGGGCAAGTCACCGCCACCCCGACGCCGGTGGTGCCAATGGGGGTGTCGGTCCAGTTTCCCGATGAGAGCACGCTGACGAATGGCTTGCTGGCACCACCGTTTTCGTACGAGCCAACCGCGGCACAGACCGTGGCACACGACACGTCAGCCACCGTGGCGAGGCCACCGGTGTTCGATGCAGCCACGGGCGTCCGCACAACGGGTGCGGTCGCGGATGCCGGCAGCACCATGGTCAATGACAGCACCAGGGCCGTCGTGGCAAGTCCAACACTCCGGCGACGAACGCCTCGAACTAATTGGCGCATCTGTCCTCCATCACAGTGGCATTGTTCATACATAATGCCGTGCAGCCCATCGTAGTGAGGCGCGTGTGACGGAGATTTCGCTCCCGGAGTGACAGCGCAAATTCTTAGCGATGGTTAATCCGGACGAGAGTCGCCAGAAACGCAAAAACTCCCCTTTCGGGGAGTTTGCTTACTGCGATGGTGGGCCGTACAGGACTTGAACCTGTGACCCCTTCCATGTCAAGGAAGTGCGCTACCAGACTGCGCCAACGGCCCCTAAGAACTTCTACCCTACCACTTGGCACGATCGCGCTCGCCGCGCCCTAGTGCTCAATGGGCGTAATGGCGTCGACCTCACTGGGGTCCATCGACGACACGACCTTGCGAACAGCGGTCCAATCATTGGTGTTTTGTGCGACTTGGGCGAAAAACACCTCGCAGGCGGCCTTCGCATCGTTCAGGGCGTCGTGACCACCAACGCGAACGCCGTAGTGCATGGACAGGGCCGTCAGGTTTCGCCGACGGGGATTGGCCGCTCGCGACTCCATCGCGATGTCGTGGGCGATGACGTCGATTATCTGGAGTTCGTCGAGTTGCAGGCCGTCGTCGTGCACATGCTTCTTCATCACCGATTGGTAGCTGCGCTGGAACATATCGATGTCAAAGTGTGACACGTTGGCTCCACAGATCCAGGCCCCAGCTTGATGGTGATGTCGCAAGGTGCTGAGGGTTCTGGTGAGACCTTGCTCCACCGTCATCGCCTCACCAGCCGCGGCTTTTTGTTCCAGAAACGACCGCGAGAGTCCGTGCACTCGCTCCGCGCCGGGGTCAATCCGGACGTCGGGCACCACGAGGTAGTGATCGGACCATTCAAGAACGCCGTTGCGATACAGAGCGAATCCGTAGGAGAGGGCTCTGTCCGATGCCGTGGAAAGTCCCGTGGTCTCGGTGTCGAAGCCAAGCACGAGCTCTGGGACGACAACGTGTTTCGTACTCATGCCTTCACCCTTGTCGAAGCCTGTGACATCGTGCCGGGTATCGCCACTGACCTACAGGCCGTGGTGCGCCTCAAGTTCGTCGGCCAAAGTGGCGACGGAGTCAACGATACGCGAAGGGCGGAACGGGAATCGATCGGCGTCATCGCGGTTCGAAACACCTGAAAGCACCAGCACGGTGTGCAAGCCGGCCTCGAGGCCACCGATGACGTCAGTGTCCATGCGGTCACCAACCATCGCCGTGCTCTCCGAGTGGGCGTTCAGGACGCGCATTGCCGAGCGCACCATCAGCGGGTTCGGCTTCCCCACGAAGTAGGGCTCCTTGCCGGTGGCGCGGCTAATCAGCGCGGTGAGGGCACCCGTGGCGGGCAGTGTTCCTTCAACGCTGGGTCCCGTGGGGTCGGGGTTCGTGCCAATGAAGCGCACGCCCGCCTCCACCAAGCGCACCGCCTTGGTGACGCGCTCGAAGTTGTAGTTGCGGGTTTCGCCAATCACGACGTAGTCGGGGTCGTTGTCCGACAGGGTGTAGCCGGCTTCGTGGAGCGCGGTGGTCAGGCCCACCTCGCCGATCACAAAGGCTGAACCCTGGGGGCGCTGGTCGGCCAAAAAGCCGGCTGTCGCAAGAGCGGACGTCCAAATGCGGTCCTCGGGCACATTGAGGCCGCGGTAGGCCAGGCGCGCTGAGAGGTCCCGGCGGGTGTACATCGAGTTATTGGTGAGGACGAGGAAGGGGGTGTTGGTCTTTTCCAGCACGTCGAGGAAGCGATTCGCCCCGTCAATCGGGTGCTCTTCGCGCACCAGCACGCCGTCCATATCGAGCAACCACGTGCCGACTTCGGCGGCGTTCTGCACATTGGGCCACTTCGATGATGCCGACATATCTACCTCTTTCTGGGATTCATCCTAATTCCCACGGTTCTTGCGCGTTGGCACCACCGGTGAAAACGACAACACCGGTCTCCGTCCGAAGACGAAGACCGGTGTTGTTCTGGAGGCGGCGTCCGGAGTCGAACCGGACTACGGGGCTTTGCAGGCCCCTGCCTAACCGCTCGGCCACGCCGCCAGAGAGACCATCCTACTCGCGCGGCCCCCGAACCTTTGACAGCCGGCCGGCCACGAAGGCCAGCGCCATGAGAGCCGCGGTAATGACGATGTACTTCAAGATCCAAAATATTGCAATCAACAGCGAGGTCACGCCAAAGAGTGCCAAGAGGCCAACGATCACAAAAAGCCAGTGTTTGGTAGTCATGGCGCCAGCCTACGTCGGTCGGCGGTGACTAGGCTACGACTGTGAAACGACTTGCGCTGGCCCTTCTGATTGCCACCATTGTGGTAACGGACGCCCCCATGGCGACGGCAACTTCGGGCGTCGTGCAGGTCAAGGCCGAAGTGGCCAGCACTGTCTCGACCTCGCTCCCGTTGGTGCGCCTCACCTTCTCGAGCCCCGTGTCGGCCAGCCAGCTCCCCGCCTTGCACGTGACCCCGGCGTTGCCGACATCGTGGCAGCAGCTCTCGCCGACAATGGTGCAGGCCACCCCTTCCGGCGCCCCTTCGGTTGCCGGCAATTATCGCATCACCATTCCGACCGCGCTTTCGTGCAACGGGTCGTGCGCCATTCGCACCTCGCGTACTGTCTCCACTGCACTGACAGTGAGCATCCTGTGGCAGGAACAGCTCCTCGCCGAACTCAACTACCTCCCCGTCTCCTTCACGCCCACCACACCCACCACGTCGCTCGTTGCGCCCACCACCGGCACCTTCACATGGCGATTCCCACAACTGACGTCGCTGCTGGCGTCGCAGTGGACGCCGGGCACGCCCTCGGTGATTTTGCAGGGAGCACTCATGCGCTTCCAGGACGTCAACCACTTGCCGACGACCGGCCTGCTCGACTCTGCCACCTGGGACGCCTTGACCCGCGCGGCCACGAACGACGTGGTTGATCCTGCCCCGTGGAACTACGTCAACGTCTCCGAGACCCTGCCGGAGTCACTCACGCTCTACATCAACGGTGCCCCGACCTTTCACACACTGGTGAACACGGGCATCCCCCAGGCCCCTAGTACCCAGGGCACCTTTCCGGTCTACTTGCGCTACACCAGTCAGACCATGCGGGGCACGAACCCTGACGGCACCACCTACAACGACGCGGGCATTCCGTGGGTCTCGTACTTCCATGGCGGCGAAGCCCTGCACGGCTACATTCGCGCTAGCTACGGCTTCCCACAGAGTTTGGGCTGCGTCGAAATGCCCTTCGCTTCGGCCAACGCCGTCTGGCCGCACACGCCTATCGGCACCCTGGTTACGGTTCGTCCGTAGGGGCGGGGCCGAACGCGTGTGATCCACGCTGCACCGCCACATCAATACCCTCGCGGGTGATGTCACGGGCGAGCCCCACGGCCGTTGTGCCGTAGCGCTGTCGGATGTCATCGAGCACGTCACGCAGCGCCTCATTGCTCACCTGCTTCGCGCGCGATACCGCAATGGCCTCATCTCGCCCGGTCGCGCCACTGGCCACATCAAATGACAGCTGTACGACGTTTCGCTCGCGCTCGAGCAATGATGAGGCGTGGATTGAAAGCAGTCGTACGGGCAGCACGAGGTCGACGCCCTCGATGAGGGCCGTGGCCACCGCGGCAATGGCCTCGGCGTCATCAACGCCGAACGGCAGCGTCTGCGCACGCGACACTGAGGTGAGATCGTCAAATCGCAGTCCGACAGAAATAGTGCGGGCTACTTGGTTTTTTCCACGAAGCGCACGCGACACAATGCCGGCGTGGTGCAGTACGTGCGGCGCCAGTGCCGCGGCACCAACGACGGAGGTAGCGAAGGTCTGGTCGTGCCCCATTGACTTGAGTGCCCGCTGGGGAGTGACGACACGAAGATCTTCGCCCCGGGCGTAAGAGACGAGTGTGGCGGCCATCGCGGGGCCGACATGGTAGGCCAGGGTCGCTTCGTCGATTTTGCGCAAGTCGCGCACCAGGCGAAAGCCCAGTTGCTGCAGCTTTGCCGCGGTCGCTGGACCGACACCCCACAGGGCCTGCACGGGTAGTTCGTTGAGCCACTTGGCTTCGAGCGTCGGATCGACCCAGACCACCCCAGGCCCAGGCACCAGTCGCCCACTTCGAATGGTGGGCTTCGATTCCTTCGAGGCCAGCTTGGCGAAGAGTTTGTTGCGGGCGATGCCGACCCCACACTCCAGCGACAGCTCGTCGCGCAGCCGTCGCCGCAGCGTCGTCGCCGCAGCGAGCGGTGTAATGCCGAGTGACCCGAGCCCCCGCAGGTCGGCAAAGACCTCATCGAGGCTGATGGGCTCATAGGTCGGGGTGAGGTCATTGACGATGGCGTGAAACTTCGCCGAGTATTCCTCGTAGCGGTCGAAGCGACCGGGCAACATGATGAGGTTCGGACAGAGACGGCGAGCCACTGATGACGGCATTGCCGAACGCACCCCCGATCGACGGGCCTCATAGGAAGCCGACGCCACCACACCGCGGTCACCGAGACCACCGACACACACGGGTTTGCCGCGAAGCGAGGGGTCGTCGAGGATTTCCACCGACGCAAAGAAGGCGTCGAGGTCGACGTGCAGGATGGGCGCCTGTTCGAGCGTTGGTGCGTTAGCCGCCGAGTTCAACACAACGGAACGCCTCGGCGTACGCAACGCCCACGGGGTGACCAGCCTGCGTCGCCCGAGAACGAACGACGTGCGCGATGCCCTCTTCGTCGCCACCCATCTGCGACGTGTGCGCCATCACGGCCGCCACCTTCGCGTCGATCCCCTCACGGACATCAATGGCGACGTCCGGCTCGTGCGTGCCCGACAGTAAGAGTGTCTCCACGGCGTGCGCGGGGCCAGCGTCGGGAAAATAGAGCGGCATCGCGACGGCTGGCGCAACGGCATCGAGCAATGCCCAGCCGGTTTCGCGGTGGTCACGGTGATTAACGTAGACGCCACCGAAGAACGTGGCGGTGGGATCCGGACCGATGACGAGCGACGGACGAATACTGCGCAGAAGTGCCACCAGCTGCCCGCGAAGGGCCACGGTGTTCTCAATCTCACCGTCGGGGTACCCCAACTGGTGTACCGCGGCAACGCCCATTAGATCGGCGGCCCGCTCCAACTCTCGACGCCGCGTCTCGGCAATCACCACACCGCTCTGCTGGGGCGAATGTGACCCCTTGGCGCCATCGCAGGTGACAATCAGGTGCACCGTGGCGCCGCGCTTGGCGAAGAGTGCCAGAGTCCCACCGGCGGCGACGTCCGCGTCATCGGGATGAGCGTAGACAGCCACCACCACATCGGGCGAGTAGTTGGCCAGGCGCATGACTAGGCCCGTTGTTTAGGGGCCGTGGTTTTGACGAGCATGCCAATCTCACGAGCGAAGTCTTCGGTGCCCTCAAAGCCCTTGTAGACCGAGGCGAAGCGTACGTAGGCGACATCATCAACCAATCGCAAAGCCTCGAGAGTCGACAGGCCGACTTCTTCGCTCGTCACGTCACGGTTGAGCAGGCGCATCGACTCTTCAATGGCTTCGACTACTTGGGTCAACGTCTCGTCATCCACGGGGCGGTTCTTGCACGCGGATCGAATACCGCCAAGGATTTTGGCCTGGCTAAAGGGCTCGCGCTCGCCAGAACGCTTCACCACGAACAGGCCCGCTTCCTCAATACGCTCAAAGGTTGTGTACCGCTGTCCGCAGGCTGAGCACTCGCGGCGCCGGCGAATCGCCACGCCATCTTCGGCCAGTCGGGAGTCAACAACGCGGTCATCATCAGTGGAACAAAAGGGGCAACGCACGTATGTACGTTACCGTAATTCCCATAAAAATTAGGGAATTAGAATGTGTTCGCCGGGAATGATCGAGGTCGAACGGAGCTCTGACGCCAGCGCCTTGAAGGCCTGGTGCTCGTTGAGCGGATTAACCTGCGCGGCAATCGAGGCCAGCGTGTCACCGCTCTGCACGACGTAAACCATGCCAGGGGTGAGGTTCGACACACCCTCCATGCTTGCTGACAGTCCGGTCGGCGTTGTCCCGCCAGCGAGGCCCTGGAGCCCAAGTCCGAGGAAGGCCAGCGAGACTGCCGCCACTGCGATCGTCCGACGGCGGCGCTGCATCATGCGCTCGCGGGCCTGCAAACGCTGCGCAACTGGGGTACCGGTACGGAACTGTCGTGGAGTCTGGACCGGGGAAGGTACGAGGCGAAGCGCTGGGCGTGGCGAAACGATTTCAACCACTTCATCAGGGAACATTTCAATTGCTGCCATGCTTCTCTCCTACTCTTACGAACGTCTGTTCGCCAGTATAAGCGAACACTTGTTCGTAATCAAATTAAATCTCACATGGTGCTGAGCTTTCGCCCGACGCGACCGAACTGCTCCGGGGGCCACCGCTTCCCTCGTAGGCATTCGCCGACAAATTCAACACTGGGAACCATCCGGATTCGCTCGCGCTGCACCAACTGGGCACAGGCTAGAGAGAGGGTGTCACATGGGTGGTCGTGTGAATCGGTCACTTGGCCGTCGGTAACCCACACGACCGGTTCGCCGTGGTGTCGCAACGTCAGGGCCCACTCGAGTGCCGGGCCATCAACCCCATTACCGATATTCCCGATAGGGGGCGTACGCACGACCCCTCCCCTGTTGGCCAGGACCCACGCATTCGGCGTCAGCCCCTGGTCGCCGGGTCGGTGGCTATAGCCAAGGACTATCGCGTCAGGGGCTACACGCAGCAGTTTTTCCAATTGCTCGAGGCCAATGTCCATGGAACCCGACTGATCGATGAGGATGACACCTCCCCGCGAACGCTGCCGCTGGCTAAAGCCCCGCTGCAGTGGGTCGGTCAAAAGGCGCTGCGGGTAGCGCAGAGCCGTGCCCGTTGTGGCGGCCCTAAGTCGTCGCGTCTGGGCTCGACGTGGCGAAGGATCCATGTCGCCGGTTGGGCCAATGACGAGGGTCGCAAATTGATTCGTCGGCGCACGACGAGCCCCTGGCTGCAAACTGCGACGAAAGCGCCTCAACTCGTCACCGGTCTGTGGCGGCGTGGCGTTCATGGCCGAGGTAATCAGTCGCGCCAGTGGTACCGTGACCCGGGCGTAACCTTCAGGCACACCCTCACCCGACAGGACTGTTGAGCCAATTGACCCCGTTGATTCGCGCGACACCAACGAGCGTGCTTGTTTCGCAATCGCCCGAAGACCGGGGACCCACTCACGCCGGTGTGTGCGAATACCAGAAAAATAGGGGCCTTCGCCGCCAGTTCCGAGGACTGCGAGGAGAAAACTCACCGCCTCGTTCCAGTCGTTCGCCTCGCCGAGTCGCTGCGCACCAAACCGCTCGGATCCGTCAACAAGCTGGTCGAGGTCGAACCCCAATCGGCGCAGGACTTCGTTGACTCGGAATTCCTCGGCGCACTCCAGAGCCCGTGGCGACACGTCATACGGACGAGGCTGGTGCTCCGGCTGATGGGGGCTAATCCGGGCGTGCATAAGTTCGTGGGCACGAACAACGCGTTCCACCGCCGAAGCCCCGAGCGGCACCGTCAGGATGCGATCGGTGAAGTTGCAGCTCGCCCCACCACGAACACCCGAACCTCGCTCAACTCGCCACTGCCGCCGCTCAAATCCATCGAGACGACCCGTGACGAGTTCTGGGTACACCGTCACGCCAGCGCCCCCACACGGAGGGCGTCGAGAAACCCCTGCGCTTTTGACTCACCGAACAACAGCGTGGCGGCGCGCTCCTGACCCAGACGCTGTCGCAACTGATCAAAGGCGTAGAAGCTCCGTAGCGAGATTCGACGCTCCGGTTCCGCTATCGATGCCGCGATTGCGGGCTCGCGCAAATCAGCACTCAGTTGAGCCACCGCAGAAGGGTGGGGTTGGTCAATGCGAATGGCGACGGGAAAACGGTCACGAAGAGCGTCGGGAATATACGACAGTGTCTCAATGTTCGACGTCATTACGACCGAGAAATCGGCTCCCGGGCGAACCCACGCGCCGGTTTCGGGGTTGCGCCATCGCGCCGAGTCGGGCGAGTCAGTCACCGCGAGAAGCGTGCTCAGCGCATCGCCCGATGCTCGATCAACTTCATCAACGACCAGTCGACCACCGACACCGTCGTGGCGCCACGAACGAATGGCGGGGCCCTCACGCCACTCCCAGCGACCCGCGCCCACCGGCATCCAGGTGCCGAGAATTTCTGCCGTGGTGAGGTCCTCCGTGCAGACCAGCCGTTCCGCTACCCCCGTTACCCCCATCCGGAGCGCGGCAAAGGTCTTGCCCGTACCCGGCGGTCCGTAGAGAAGAATCCGGTTCACACCGGCGCTCAGGGCGTCAGTCAGGTCTCGCCAGCATTGGCTCATCGTCATTGTCTCCATTGGGGCTCCTTTTGCTAGGGCACCCAAATGTCGCGAACGATGGAAAAAGCGAACAGGTGTTTGACGTCGTCACTGGCGACCTCTAGTATTGCGAACGTCTGTTCGATAAGGAGTCCTCATGGCCGAAGCCCTCACCCCAATGCGTCGATCCATCCTCGAGTTCATTGTGGCGTTCCAGCGCGAGAAGGACTACCCGCCCACCATCCGCGAAATCGCAACGCACGTTGGGCTGAAGTCATCTGCCACCGTCATGAACCACATTGAGGTCCTGAAGCAGGCCGGTTACATCGTGGCGAACCCCAACCGCCCTCGCACACTCACCGTGGTGCTCGACACCGCACCAGCCGAGGCCACCATTACGTCGATTCGATCGCTCCCCTACGTGGGTGATGTGGCCGCCGGCACCGGTGTCCTCGCTGCCGAGACCGAACACGAGCTGATGGCCATTCCCGAGCAGTTCGCCGGACACGCTGACAGCTTCGTTCTCAAGGTTCGTGGCGAATCCATGATTGAAGCCGGGATCTTGCCCGGTGACTTCATTGTGGTGGCTCGTCAGACAACGGCCGACAAGGGGGCCATCGTCGTCGCCGGCATTCCGGGCGAAGAGGCCACCGTGAAGCGCTACTTCCCACAGGGTGCCCGCGTCATCTTGAAGCCCGAAAACAGCACGATGGAGCCCATGGAGTTTGACGCCAATGACGTCACCATCTACGGCCGCGTGATTTCGGTCCTGCGTAGCTACTGAGCGCTACGCCTCGATGTCCTCGCCGAGGTAGACCGCGCGAACGCGAGGGTCAACAAGCAGCTTTTCGGCAGAGTCACTGAAGGCAATGCGCCCATTCTCCATCACGTAGCCACGGTCGGCCAGGCGAAGGGCCTGTGCGGCGTTCTGCTCGACGACCAACACTGTCGTGCCGCTGTCGCGAATCTCACCGATAATCCGGAAGATTTGGTCAATGATCATCGGAGCGAGTCCCATTGACGGCTCATCCAGCAAAATGAGGCGTGGGCGTGACATGAGGGCACGACCGATCGCCAGCATCTGCTGCTCACCACCGGAAAGGTTGCCGCCGAGCTGCTTGCGACGCTCCTTCAGGATCGGGAACATGCCGTACATCTTCTCTATGTCGTCACGGAACGCGTCCTTGCGATTGAAGGCGCCCATTTCAAGGTTCTCTTCAACGGTCATCTGCGGAAAGATGCGACGCCCCTCGGGGACGTGGCTAATGCCCAGGTCGGTGAACGAGTGGGCCGGAACGTTCGTGATGTCGCGACCCTCGAACTCAATCGTGCCTTCGGCGGGCGCGTGAAGACCTGACAGCATCCGCAAGGTCGTCGACTTTCCCGCACCGTTGGCGCCGAGCAGTGTGACAATCTCACCCTGGTTCACCTCGAAGCTCACGCCGTGCAAGGCGGTGATGGTTCCGTAGCGAACGACTGCGTTTTCAACTCGTAACATCACTCGCCTCCCTTGGCCGTGTCAGTCGAACCCAGGTAGGCGTCAATAACTGCCTGGTTGGAACGAATCTCATCAGGCGTGCCTTCGGCAATGACCGATCCGAAGTTCAGCACGTAGAGGCGCTCGGCCAGCGACATCACCAACTTCATGTCGTGCTCAATAAGCAAGATAGAAACACCCATTTCGTCCCGCACGCGGCGAATCAATTCGGTGAGCTCGATCTTTTCAGCGGGGTTCGTGCCCGCAGCGGGCTCGTCCAGCAGAAGAACCTTGGGATTCGTCGCCAGACCGCGGGCAATTTCGAGGCGACGGCGCGCTCCGTAGTTCAGAGAACCAGAGAGGACATTGGCCTGCTGCTCAAGCCCGACGAACTTCAGCAGCTCCCAGGTCGTGGCATCGGTTTCGCGCTCGTGGCGTCGGGTCTGTGGCCCCTTGACCATGGCGCCAATGACGCCGAAGCCCCGGTGCGATTCGGCGCCAATTTTCACATTTTCGAATGCGGTCATGGCGGGGAACATCCGCGAGGCCTGGAACGTGCGGGCCACGCCAGCGCTGGCAATGCGGTGAGGCTTCTTGCCAATCACCGACAGCGGCGTCGAGCCGTCGCGGTCGAAGGTGATCGTCCCCTCTTGCGGTGCGTAGACACCAGTCAAGCTGTTGAACAGCGATGTCTTTCCCGCACCGTTTGGACCAATGACGGCGAGGATCTCACCGCGGTTGTGGTGCAGCGTCACGTTGTTCAGGGACGTCACGCCACCGAAACGGAGCGTTACTCCTGAAACATCGAACATGGGTGTACTCATTACTGACCTCCCGCAATCGACGCAGTACCTTCGACACCCGCGTCCGTGAATTCGCGGCGGCGGCGCTTTGACGGCCACAGACCAGCGGGACGGAAAATCATCATGGCGATGAGCAGCGCGCCCAGGTAGATGTAGAGGTCGGAGTTCTGGAATCCGGCGGGCGGGGTGTGAATCAGGTACATCGAGAGCGTCTGGATGACGACCGAACCAATCACCACACCGATAATCGAACCCATGCCACCGAAAATAACGAGCACCAGGATATTGATTGAGAAGGACAAGGTGAAGGTGGCGGGATTGATGAAGAAGGACTGGCCCGCCGTCATCACGCCGGCGAAACCGGCACTCGCGGCACCGATGGCGAACGCCATCACCTTGTACTTCAGCGGGTTGACGCCCAGCGACTCTGCAGCAACCTCGTCTTCACGAATGGCGACCCAGGAGCGACCAATGCGCGAGTGCTCGAGGCTCGAGAAGATGATCAAGAACAAGACTACGAAACCGAGCGTCAGGTAGTAGTACGGAACCGGGTTGAGGCCCCAGAGATACTTCAGCGACCCAAGGTGAATCGAAAAGTGCGGGATCTGGTTTGATCCGGTCGACCCACCGGTGATTCCGTACAGGTTGTTCATGAAGATGGTGACAATTTCACCGAACCCGAGGGTGACGATGGCCAAGTAGTCACCGCGTAGGCGCAACGTGGGCACACCCAGGAGCACGCCGGCGATCATCACGACGACGATGGCAATGGGAATAGCCCAGAAGGGATTCAAGTGATGGTGGAATGGTGCCGCGACCGGCAGGGCACCGGTTACCCACGCGGTCACGTACGCACCAATCGCGTAGAAGGCCACGAAACCGAGGTCGAGCAGACCGGCGAATCCAACCACCACATTGAGACCAATGGCCAGCAGGATGTAGATCGCAATCTGCGACACCATGGCCGACTGCCAGAAGGGGTCGGTGACCAGGTGTGGCAACAAGACGGCTCCAAGGAGGACCACTGCGTACCAGCTCAGGCGGAATGTTCGCTTCCCCGCCAATGCCTGATACTTCGGAACGACCGCAGCGCGGGCACGCTGCACGGGCGCCTTTGCGACCCTGCTGTACGCCAGGACCGCGCCAGCAACCAAGAGCGCCAGGGCGAGGAACAAGACGCCACGCGGTGCCGGAAAGAGGCCAAAGAATGAGACGCGCTCAGAGAATGAGCTCGTGAAGCCGAGGGTGGGCTGAGTGGGGTTTCCCGGAGGGCCGGTCATCACGGTCACCGTGACCACCAAGGCCAGCCACGAACCAAGCTTCTTCGCCTGGGCTGATCGGAGGAACTTCATCATTATGCCGCCCTTCCCAAGCGCTCACCGAGGATGCCGGTGGGGCGGAAGAGCAACACCAGCACCAAGACAGCAAAGGCCACCACGTCGATATAGGCACCGTTGACAAAGGCCACCGAGAACGACTCGACGATTCCCAGCAACAAGCCACCAATGACGGCACCCCGCAAGTTCCCAATACCGCCCAAGACCGCTGCCGTGAAGGCCTTCAGCGCGGGCGTAAAGCCCATGGTGTACACCACACCAAACGACAGTCCGTACAAGTAACCGGCGGCGCCACCAAGGAAGCCACCCAGCACGAAGGTCATCACAATGGTGCGGTCAATGTTGACGCCCATCAACGAGGCAGTCTCGGGATCCTGGGCAACGGCGCGAATTGAGCGACCAAGCTTGGTGGTGGCGACGAGACGGTCGAGCGACACCAGCATGATGACGCTGACCACGGCAATGATGATGTAGGACATTTGCACTGGTGCGCCCATAATTGTGAAGACAGTGTGGTTCACGAATGGTGAAGCCATCGACAGGTTGATGCGGCCAAATTCCTTGGCGGCAAAGTTGAACAAGAAGTACGACGCGCCAATAGCGCTGATCAAGTAGGCCAGCTTTGGGGCGTTGCGACGGCGCAGTGGGCGGTACGCCACTCGCTCGAGGACCGTCGCGATTGCCGAGCCGGCGAGGCCGCCCACGATGACGCCAGCCAGCAGATAGATCACCGACTCAAATGCGTTCGGCGTCGACGAACCAATGAGCCACTTCATCAGGAAGAAGCTGGCAAAGCCGCCGCTCATGAATATTTCGGAGTGGGCAAAGTTGATGAGACGCAGCACGCCGTACACCATGGTGTACCCAATGGCCACCAATGCGTAAATGAAGCCGTTGGCAACACCACCCACCAGGAGGCCCCAGAATTCGTGACCCAAGGTGGCAAAGTGCGAAGAGAAGTAATTAATCACCGAAGTGTCCAGGTCGAAGGAATGTAGAGAGTCAGTTTACAAGCACAAAAGGGCCGGAGTCTTTCGACTCCGGCCCTTTTGTTTGAAACAGGAACTACTTAGTTGTGACCAACCTGCGTGATCACGCCGGTCTTGACCTGGTAGAAGTCAATCTGACCAGCGCCCGAACCAACAAGGTTGCCATCTGACTGGAACGCGATGGTGCCAGTGATGCCCTTGTAGGTGATGGTGTGCAGAGCGTCACGGATAGCGATGCGCTTGATCTCCAACGAGCCCGAGAGCTTCGCCTTGACCATGGCAGCAATGATGACGTTGGTCGCGTCGTAAGCCTGAGGCGCGTAGAGCGCGGCCGACGAGGTCACACCGTTTGAGACCTTCAAGAAAGCCGTCTCCAGCTTGCCGGTGAAGTTGCCACCAGAGCCACCGCCAGCGGCGCTCAAGTAGACGTTGTTCGCAGCCGAGGGCGGCGTGGTAGCCGTAATCAGCGAGGACGACTCGGAGCCGTCACCCGACATAACCGTACCGGTGTAGCCAGCAGTGGCCAGTGCGCTCAAGAGCAGGCCGAAGTCACAGTAGTAACCACCGTAGAACACAGCGCTGGGGTTGCTCGTCTTGATCTGCGTTGCAGCAGCCGAGTACTCAGTCGCGGAAGCAACGCCACCGCAGCTGCTGGTCTCGGGCAATGAGTTCGTCGACACCGAAGCGCCGTCGGCCTTCGCCGAAGTAGCAACAACGGCCGAGAGGCCCGAGCCGTAGAAGGAGCCGTCGTCGATGACGAGGACCTTGTGGGCGCTGTGGGTCTTCACGAGGAACTTGGCGTCAGCCGAGCCCTGGACGTCGTCACCGTAGACCACGCGCATGAAGTTGTTGTTCGAGATGCCCGTGGCGAGTGCCGCAGCGGTAGCCGAGGGGCTCACCGTTGCGATGCCGGCGTTGGCGTAGAAGGGCTCTGCGGCCTTGGTGGCACCCGAGAATGCGGGTCCAACAACAGCGACGAGCTTGCCGTTGGCAACAGCGGCCTGGGCCTGAGCAGGCGACAGGGTGCTTGAACCCTGGTCGTCGTACCAAGCAGCCTGCAGCGTGAAGGGCAACTTGCCCGACGCGTTGGCCTGCTGAATGGCGAGCTCAACGCCCCACTTCATGTTGATACCCAGCTGAGCGTTACCGCCCGAGAGAGGGCCTTCGTAACCGATGACGTACACAGGCTTTGCCGATGCGGTCGATGCTGAAGCGAAGCCGATTGCCGGCACAGCCATCAACACCAAGGCGCTCGACGCAACGAGTGCTGCAGTCTTACCAAAACGAAAGTTCACTTTTCGTCTCCTTGATTTGTTTGAACAACAGATCAGGCGATTACCTGACCATGCCGACGATGGAATCACCGTGACGAAATGGTAGCACTGGGTCTTCGAGCGAGCCCCTGTTTCAATTGGCTGGCCGGAGGGACTCCAGCCACGAGGACAGTGAGGTGTAGAAAGCCTCAATCTGTCCCTTGGTGACGTGTTCGTCACTCCGGTGCGCCAATAGTGGGTCACCGGCTCCGAAATTGGTTGACGGCACCCCTAATTCCTGAAGTGTGCCGACATCTGTCCATCCGACTTTGGCCCTTGGTGGCGCGCCGGTGGTCCTCACAAGTTCACCTAAATAGGGGTTATCCAGATGGGGTCGGGCGGGCGGGGCGAAATCGGCGATCTCAAACTCGTCCCCCTCTTCCACCGCGTCACCGAGAAAGGAGCGAAGCCAGGCCACCGCTTCTTCCCGATTGCGATCAGGGGCCACGCGATGATTCAGGGTCACCACAACTTCGTCGGGTACCACGTTGGTCGCGACGCCACCACGGACATCAACCGCCTGCAGTTGTTCGGTGAACACGCAGTCATCAATGGTGACCACTCGAGGTTCGTAGGAGGCGACCGTGGTCAGCAGTCGCCCAAGGCGATGGATGGCATTGCGCCCCGTGAAGGCGCGCGCCACGTGAGCACGTCGCCCCCGCAGGGTTACCACGGCGCGAAGCGTCCCCTGACAGCCTGCTTCGACGACCCCGTCGGTAGGCTCCCCCACCACTGCGACATCAGCGTCAAGCAGTGTGCGGTCGTGGGCAATGATTTCGAGAAGCCCGGACTCCGCTCGAGCAATTTCTTCTCGGGCATAAAAGACCCACGTAGTCTCCACCGCTCGAGTGTCCGGTGCGAGGGCGAGAGCGATCATGCCAGCCAGTGAGGCCTTCATGTCGCAGGCCCCCACGCCGTGAAGCACGTCGCCGTCGATGACGGCGGCACTGGCATCGCCGGGCACGGTATCGAGGTGCCCCGCAACCATCACGCGCATTGGGCGCTGCCCGGTGGTCCGCGCCACGAGGTTGTCGCCAATCCGTTGAACATCAAGGGAGCCATTGGCCCGCAGCTGCGTCTCGATGACGTCACAGAGCGCCGCCTCGTGACGACTCACTGAGTCAATCGCCACGAGGCGTCGGACGTCCTCGAGGGTGATCACGTCGAAACGCCACTTTCGCGCAGGATGTCGTTGAGGGCAACCTTGTTGTGGCGCTCCCCCTCACTCAGCCGACGAATAATCAACACACAGGGCAGGTAGTACTCGCCGCCTGGGTACACCCGCTTGCGAGAAGCGGACACCGCCACGCAGTAGTCGGGGACGTAGCCACGCGAGACCTCTTCGCCGGTTTCAGCGTCAATGACGGGGATCGAAGGGTTCAAGATGGTGCCGGCACCGAGCACCGACCCCTTACCAACGCGTGCACCTTCGACCACCATGCAGCGACTGCCAATAAAGGCGTCGTCTTCGATAACAACCGGCACCGCGTTGGCGGGTTCCAGGACGCCACCAATGCCGACGCCACCGGCGAGGTGGACGTTGGCGCCAATCTGCGCACAGCTGCCCACGGTGGCCCACGTGTCCACCATGGTTCCGGGACCGACCCATGCGCCAATGTTCACGTAGCTGGGCATCATGATGACACCGGGGCTCAGAAAGCTTCCTTTTCGAGCGCTGGCGCCAGGCACCACGCGGACACCGCGTCGGGCGTAGTCCGTCTTGAGTTCCAATTTGTCGTGGAACTCCATAGGGCCAGCCTCGGTGGTTTCCATTCCTCGCAAGCGAAACAGCATCAAAATAGCGAGCTTCACCCATTCGTTGACGACCACATTGTTTTGGTCGTCGATCGAGGCCACCCGCAACAAACCATCATCTAACTTCGAAATGACGAGCTCAACGTCTCGACGCGCCTCAATGCTGTCAGGGGTCAACGTGGCAATGTTTTCGTACCAGTGCCGGATGCGCGTTTCGAGTTCGTCCATGGCTCAATGCTAACGGCGCTGTCGCCGTGGACTTGGTCAGTCGGAACTGCCGCTGGCCACGAGACGTGTAGCAGCCAGTGCAATACGTTCAGTCGGCTGCACCACCGCAATGCGAACAAAGTCACTGCCCGCGTCACCGTACAGCTCGCCGGGACTGGTAATCAGCCCCGACAGCTCGGCGAGTTGTTGCGCCAGGCTCCAGCCGTCGTCACCGTCACGACGGCACCATAGGTAGAAGCCGCCGGCGGGCATCGGCGCGTGCACACCAATGGCTTCCAGCGCGCCCGACAGCAGCGTCAGTCGCTCGAAGTAGACCGCCCGCTGCGTCGCCACGTGCTCGTCATCGGCAAAGGCCAGTGCCACGCTCGACTGCACCGGTCCGGGCACCATCAGCCCCGCGTGTTGGCGCACCGACTGTAGATACTGCACCACGTCGGCGTCACCGGCAAAAAATCCTGCGCGGATGCCGGCCAGGTTTGACCGCTTCGAAATAGAGTGCACCGCCACGACGCCATCGGTGCCGTGCTGGAGGATCGACTGCGGCGTCGTGGCCCACGTGAATTCGGCGTAGCACTCATCGCTGATCACCAGCACGTCGTGGGCCCGACCCCACGCTGCGACGGCGGCGAGATCGTCGAGCTCGCCCGTAGGGTTCGACGGCGAGTTGGACCACAAGACGAGCGCACGGGCGACATCGTCTTCGCTAATGCTGCTGAGATCCAGCACCCCATCGCGGAGGGCCACCGGCACCGGACGGAGTCCGGCCAGGGTGGCACCCATGGCGTAGGTCGGATAGCTGATCGCCGGGTAGAGCACCGTGTCCTTCTCGGGACGACGCAGGTGCAGGTACTGCGCCGTGGAGGCCACAAACTCTTTCGTGCCCACGCACGCCGCCACCTGTGACGGGTCAAGCGTCACGCCGAAACGGCGCGACAGCCAGTCGACAAGGGCCTGCCGATACGTTGTGGTTCCCACCGATGGCGGGTAGGACCGGGCTCCGGTTCCCCGAGCAAGTTCTTCAATGACGAAAGGTGGCGGCGCGTCAACCGGCGTGCCAATGGAGCAGTCGATGGCACCGCCCTCGTGCTGACTCGCGGCTTCCTTGATGCCGGACAGTCGGTCGTACGGATATGGCGGTGGGACAAAACTCATGGGTGATTCCTCCATTCCACGAATCGGGCGGCTCCGGCGGCGTCGACGACCACCCGGATTTCCACATACTCATCGTGCACGGTCGACTCCAAGACCTCGCCTTCACGATGGGCGGCCGCGACCACGTCGCCCCGCTCGTGCGGAACATAAATCGTGATGACGCGGTCATTGGACCGCAGGCGATCCGCGATCGTGGCGACCACGTCCTCGAGGTGCTCCCCCGTCTTGGCGGACATCCAGGTGGAGTCCGGGTAACGGCGCGCCAACGCCTCCGCTCGCGAGTCCGGCATGTCGGCTTTGTTGAAAACGAGGAGCTCCGGGATGGCGTCGGCTTTGATTTCACGAAGCACTTGGCGCACGGCCTCAATCTGCTCTTCCGCGTCGTCGCTCGCGCCATCGACTACGTGGACCAGGAGGTCCGCGAGTTGCACCGACTTCAGGGTGCTCATGAAAGCCTCAACAAGACCGTGGGGCAAGTTCGAAATGAATCCCACTGTGTCGGTGACGAGCACTGTTTCACCACCCGGCAGCGCGAGTTGGCGCGTGCGGGGATCAAGGGTAACGAAGAGTCGGTCCTCGACGGCCACGCCAGCGTTGGTCAGCGCGTTCAGTGTCGATGACTTGCCGGCGTTGGTGTAGCCCACGAGCGTCACCTCGCGATGGCGACCGCGAGCGCGCCCCTGGCGCTGCACGTCTCGGGTCCGCTCGATTTCCTTGAGCTCGCGACGCAGTTGGTGAATACGCCCCTCGAGACGACGACGGTCCGTTTCGAGCTGGGTCTCACCGGGACCTCGCGTACCGATTCCACCCGTCTGCTGCGACAGTGAGCCGGCACCCCGCCGCAGTCGCGGCAGTCGGTACTGCAACAGTGCCAGCTCCACTTGGGCCTTACCCTCAGGGGTGCGGGCGTTCTGCGCAAAGATGTCGAGAATGACCGCGGTGCGGTCGATCGCTGTGCGGCCCAAAATCTTTTCGAGATTGCGCTGCTGCGCGGGTGAAAGGTTCTGCTCGAAGACAACGGTGTCGGAGTCGACGGCGAGGCACAGCTCACGCAACTCCTCAACCTTGCCCGATCCTAAAAACGTTGCCGGGTCGGGACTGTCGCGACGCTGCACCACGCGCGCCACCACGTCGGCGCCAGCGGTGTCTACCAGGAGCGCAAGTTCGTCGAGTTGGTGATCCAGTTCTTCGGGTGTGGTGCCGGGAAAGACGACGCCGACGAGCACAATCTTTTCGCGAAAGCTGCGATCAATAAGTGTGCTGGGGATGTAGGTCACTCCTGGTGCCACTCCACCGTTGCCACGAAGACCACTGGCCCCGCCAGAACGGCCCCGTGGTCGTCAAAGCGCACGCGGAGGTCGCCGCCAGGATTCGCAACCGTAATGTTGTTGCCGGTAAGTCCCGCGGCGTGACACACCGCGGTCGTGGCACACGAACCAGTCCCGCAGGCCAACGTCCAGCCGACCCCGCGCTCAATAACGCGAATGCGGACGCGGTCCGGCCCCTCAACCGTTACGAACTCCACGTTGGCGCCACCACACTGGTCGGCCCACTCGGCGGCAAGTCGCTCCCGAGTGGCGTCGTCCCACGACTCGTCTTCAAGAACCACCACGTGGGGATTTCCGACTGAGGCCACGCCCAGCGTGCCCGCGAGCGGCTCCCGCAGCGTTACTGGGCCCATGGTGACCGATCCTTCGCCACGGTTGCCACTCAGGGTAAGACTCACCACGCGCTCACCTGCCAGAGTCTGCACGGGCACGTCGCCCGACTGCTCCCCACGCGAGTGCAGATAGGCCGCCACGAGGCAGCGAATGCCGTTGCCCGACATCTCCGCAATTGAACCGTCAGCGTTGTAGAGGGTCATCGTGAGCTGGCCACCGGCCGTGTCAGCGAGGAGGAGTCCATCGGCCCCAATGCCGAGGTGGCGGTCGCAGACGGCACGTGCTGATGCCGCATCCCACAACGTTGCAACCCCGTCACCGACGGCCACGACGAAGTCATTCCCGGCGCCGTGCCACTTCTGCAGAATTCGCATCACCCGTTCAGTCTCTCACGAAGCCGTCGGGACTCTGAAGCACGGCCTCAAGACGTTCGGCCGCTTCAGACGGTGATGACGTCCAGATGACGCGAGGGTCACGTCCAAACCACGAGCGCTGCCGACGAGCGAGCCGCCGGGTCTGGGTGATCGCTTGGGTGACGCAGGCCTCGAGATCAATGCCCTCATCGAGGTGCGCCAGCAGCTCGCGGTACCCCACGGCCTGACGAGCGGTTTTGCTCATGCCGCGTTCGCGGAGTGCCGCAACCTCGTCGAGCAGGCCGTCGGCCATCCACTGGCGAAACCGCTGTTCAATGCGAGCGTCCAATTTCTCAAAGTCCGGCATGAGGCCGATCTGCACCACGCGGGTGTGCTCGTAGTCGCGCAGGCCCGTACCAAATGACGAGAAGGGCTGGCCACTGCCGAGGCACACTTCGAGAGCTCGAATGATGCGGCGCTCGTTCGTTGGCTCCATCTTGGCGGCCGCCGCGGGATCGAAGGCCTGCAGCTGCGCGTAGAGCCCGGCGAGGTCATCCCGGCGCGCGTCCAACTGCTCGCGCACCTCGGGGTACTGCCCCGGAATAGCAAAGTTGTCGAGCACGGCCCGTCCGTAGAGGCCGGTGCCGCCAACGTAAAGCACCGATCCACCGAGAGCCCACACCAACGAAGCGGCGTCGCGGGCCGCCGCCTGAAACTGGCTCACCGAGAATTCCTCGCTGGGCTCAATCAGGTCCAGCAAGTGGTAGGTAACCTCAGCCCGCTGCGCGGCGGTGGGCTTCGCCGTCGCCAGATCCATGCCTCGGTAGACGGTCATGGAGTCGACACTCAAAATCTCAATACCGAGGCCTGAGGACCGCGCGAGTTCGTGGGCGACGGCTGACTTCCCCGAGGCGGTGGGGCCGACCAATGCGACGGCCATGCCGCCGTGGTTCCTCACGAGGACAGCAGCGGCAGCCGCACTTTGTGCTTAGGGCCGCGAAGCGTGCTGACGTGAGTGCCCAGCAAGTGATACGGGGCACCGTGGGTGATGTCCACCTCAACCAGGGAACCGGGCCGGACACCGCCGTCGGGCACCGGGAAGTGAACCAGCTTGCCCTGACGGGTACGACCACTGATGGCCAGTTCGTTGCGACGTGACGGTCCCTCCACGAGAACTTCTTCGCGGCGGCCCTCGCGCGCGGTGTGCTTGCGCAACGCTGAACGGTCGAGCACTTCCTTCAGGCGAGCGAAGCGCTCACTGACGACGGCGTCATCGACGAAATCCTCGACCATGGCCGCGGCGCGGGTACCTTCGCGGGGCGAGAAGATGAAGGTGTAGGCCGAGTCGAAGTCACCCTGCGCAATAATGGCGAGGGACTCGTCGAATTCGGCGTCAGTTTCGCCCGGGAACCCAACAATCAAGTCGGTGGTGACGTGAAGGTCAGGAATTGCTGCGCGTGCGGCCGCCAATCGTTCCATATAGCGCTCGGTGGTGTAACCCCGACGCATCGCCTGGAGCACTCGGTTCGAACCGGACTGCAGGGGCAGGTGCAGCTGCGGGCACACCGCCGACACTTCAGCCATCGCGGCGATGGTCTCTTCGCGCAGGTCCTTGGGGTGTGGCGAGGTAAATCGAATCCGCTCGATACCATCCACGTCACCCAGCGCGCGGAGCAGGTCGGCGAACAGCGGCGCCCGCTTCGTTAGGTCACGCCCGTAGGAGTTGACGTTCTGGCCGAGCACGGTGATCTCCGTGACGCCCGAGGCGGCGAGCATCTCGGCTTCGCGAATGAGATCGTCCATGGGGCGCGAGATCTCTTCGCCTCGCACCGACGGCACGATGCAGTAGGCGCAGGTGTTGTCACAACCGGTTTGAATGGTCATCCACGCCGCCCAGGGCAGTTCGCGCACGGCGTACAGCGCCGGCGCCATGTCGCGGTTCGCTTCGGGGTCAGGGGCGTCCCAGACATCCACAATCGGCCCCTCGATGGCCGCCCGGGCCAGCAGGGCCGGAGCCTGCGCCAGATTGTGGGTCCCAAAGACCACGTCGACCCACTCGGCCCGCTCCAAAATTTGGCCACGGTCCTTCTGCGCCATGCAGCCGCCGACGGCGATCTGCATGCCGGGACGGCGTTCCTTGACAGCTTTGAGATGACCCAGGGCGCTGTAGAGCTTCAGGTCAGCGTTCTCACGAATCGTGCAGGTGTTGAAAATCACCACGTCGGCATCGTTTTCCGACGTCGCGGGGACCATTCCCTGGGCCTGCATGAGGCCAGCCAGGCGTTCGGTGTCGTGCTCGTTCATCTGGCAACCGAACGTTCGAATGGCGAATGTTTTGGGCGCCGTCACGACCACCAGCCTACTGGCGTCATCCGCCACCCCCTCTTCGATGCTCGTGTCCTACGCTGGAGGCGTGCGCGCTCTCACGAACATCGAACCGGCCCTCAACCACGCCTGGCACCCCCTGTGTCGAAGCAGCGAGGTCACCACTACCCCAGCGAGCTTCACCCTCATGGGAACGCCCTATGTCGTCTACCGCACCCCTGACGAGGACCTGCGTGTCTTCGTTGACCAGTGCCCCCACCGGCGCGCTCCATTGTCGCTCGGCACCTGTGAGGGTGCGACTCTGCGCTGTCAGTACCACGGGTGGGCCTTTGACGGGGACGGCACCTGCGTCGAAATCCCCTCCCTCGGACCAAATGCGGTGGTGCCCCCACGCGCCCGCCTCGCCGCACCCGCCTCGGTTGCTGAATCACACGGCATGGTCTTCATCGCGCCCAAAACGCCCTTGACCCCACTCCCCTCCCTCGCGGCGAGCACGGACCCCCTCTTCGAGCGCGGTGACCTCGATCCAATCGTGACGCGCGGCAACGCAGGCTTGCTGGCCGACAACTTCCTCGACATGGCCCACTTCGCCTTCGTCCACACCGGCACCTTTGGCGCCGGTGAGGCCACCGCGGTGGGGCCCTACGACGTCGTTCGTGATGGTTACGGCTTTGAGGCCATCTACGAGCACGAGTTCGCTAATCGCGAAGACCCCGAAGTGCTCGCCGGCAATCGCCCCCTGATGCAACGCCGTCGCCTCACCTACCGCTACACCGCCCCGTACCACCTGGAGCTCGCCCTCGACTTCCTCGATGCCGGCGGTACCAACGTCATTGGATTCTTCCTCGTGCCCCGCGACGACGAGACCGTGGTCATCTACTCGTCGCTGTGGCGCAACGACCTCGGCGGTTCAGCAGAACGGATGCAGGAAGCCATCGACTTCGAGGTGGCCGTCGTCGAGGAGGACCTGCGTCTGCAGTCGCGCTTCCACACGCTGGAGCTCCCCCTCGACATCACCGACGAGGTGCACGTCAAGGCTGACAAGACGACCATCGAGCTCCGACGGATTCTTCGCGACCTCATTGAGGCCGCGCACACCAGCGCCAATTAGGCGATTGCGGAAGTTGGCGCGTCGCGCTGGTCAATAGTGACGCCAACGCCCGCCGTCACGACGCACACCAGTCCGATGACGTCGTAACTGGTGGGGTGCTGGCTCAAAATGAGATAGCCGAGCAATGTCGCCACCGCGGGGTCGAAGGCCATCATGACGCCAGCCAGCGACGGCGTCACGTTTCGAAGGGCCTGCAATTCCAGTGCGAAACCCAGCACGATCGACATTGTCGCCACGAGCCCCATCCGGGCAGCCAGCGTGGGATGGGCAACGAGGAGGTGGGCCGAGGTCAACGCGAAGGGCAAGGTAATCAGTGCCGCCATCGACATGGACACGGCGAGGCCACCAAAGCCATCAGCAACGCCGCCCACGCGTGACGCCGCCATCAAGTAGAGGCCCCACCCCAAAGCGGCACCGAGGGCGAAAGCCACGCCCGAGGCATTCAGGTGTCCTCCGGGATGGCCCAGAAAGACCACCCCAACAGCGGCGAGCGCGGCGAAGGCCCAGTGACGAAGCGATCGGTGGCCAATAACGGCCACCGTGAGGGGGCCAAGGAACTCAATAGTGACCGTGGTGCCCAAAGGAATCCGAGCCAGGGCCTGGAAGAAACAAAAATTCATTAGCGCCACGGCCAAACCGAAGACGATCGACGCGCGCCACTGCTCCTTCGTCCACGCTTTGAGTGAGGGCCGAGTAATGGCGACAAGAATCAGCGCACCGAACAGGAAGCGGTAGCCACTCGCGGCCGCCGGCCCAATGGCGTGAAGCGCTGGCGTCACGATGGCCGAGGACCACTGAATTGACATTGCCCCACCCACAATGAAGGCGCCGCCCACGACGGCGGAGCGACCGCGTCTCTCAGTCATTGGTGACAACGAGTCCGCGACGGTCCGCTTCTAAAATCAAGACTTGCCCGGCGATGTCGTGGTCGTCCAGATAACGCAACGCGGCGTTCGCTACGTTGCCAGCGCCTTCTTCGGTCGCCAGACCCAACATCGTCGACCCTGCACCCGACCAGCAGGATCCCGCAGCCCCCGCGTCACGCATTAGCGCGAGGAGTGGTCGCGCAAAGGGAAGCAAATCCATCCGGTAGGGCTGGTGGAGGGTGTCATCCATCGCCATGGCCACGAAGTCCTCATGCTTGGCCAGACCGGCAATCAGCAGTCCCGTTGCGCTGATGTTGCGCACCGCATCGGCGTAGGGCACCGTCGTCGGCAGGACGCGTCGAGCGTCGGCCGTGGCGAGCTCCTGCTCGGGAATAACGACGACAAAGCGCCAATCTTCGTCGAGGGCGAGTTGACGCACGACCACGTCGCCATCGGCGGCAATGGTGGCCACAACCAGACCACCCAGCAGCGATGCGGCAGCGTTCTCCGCGTGTCCGTCCACGGCCGTGGCGACGGCGAGTGGGTCACTCGCGCCCGCCGCGGCGGCCGCAGCGAGAGCAAGGGACGCGGACGAGCCCAGTCCCCGCGACAGTGGGATGTCGGAGTGCACGTGCAGGTGAAAGCGGTCGTGCCCCATCACGTCGGCAACAATTTTCGCGGCCAGGTGGTCAGAGTTGTCGAACAGTCCTGCGCCACAACCAGTAGTCGTAATAGCGAAGGCGTCGGCGGGGGTCACGCTCACCTCGAGGTAGAGCGAGAGCGCGACGCCGAGAGCGTCAAAGCCGGGTCCGAGGTTGGCTGAGGAAGCGGGAACGCGTGCGCGCATGGCTATCAGCGTAGGCGTTGCCACAACGACGGTGCGCCCGAGGCGTTCACTGTCACAAGCGCACCGGTTGCCGAGTCCTGCGTGTCGCTAAGAACAATGGCCCCAACGGGTTCGTTCTTTCCGACCGACGATCCCAACGTTCGCCACGACAGTTTCAGCACGGGCGTCCTCGCCGTCGAACCCAGCGGTGCAGCGACGACGGGAAGTGAGAGTGGTGTGGCCGTCACCACATCAGTTCCGTTGGCACCCCACGATAGACGCGCCACCACGGTGCCGGCCGGCACCTCGTAGTGCAGCGCCGCACCCGTGGCCGACTGCGCCAGTGCTAAGGCCGCAGCGCCCGCGGGTCCGAGGAGGTCGCCACCCCGCTGGCCCAGTACGACCGCGTAAACAACAATTGGATGGCCCTGGTATGTCGCGGCAACCGCCATGACGTCACACCCACCGGCCACTTCCGTTCGCCCCGACTTCACGCCAATCACGCCGTAACTTCCGAGGTCAGGGGTAAAGGTGGTCACCGTTCCCGCCACGGGCAGCGAGAGCGTCGTCATCGAGACATCCGAGGCAAACACCGGATTGCGCATCAGAATCGCTGCGAGGTGGGCCTGATCGTCGGCTGTCGACACCGAGGCTGCACTAAAGCCCGACACATCGTCGTAGTGCGTGTGCGTCATTCCTAGCGCGAGGGCGTCGGCATTCATCTCAGCAACAAAGGCCGGCACCGAACCTGCCACCAGCGAGGCCAGCATGACGGCAAAGTTGGATGCGGAGTGCACCAAGAGTCCCGCTACGAGCTGGTTTTCGCAGAGTCGCTCCCCCACCGCCACGGCCACCGACGACTGTTGCGTGGCCTTCATGGCGTCGTAGGTCGAGACGCCCACCTGGTTCACCGTGAGGCAGGGTCCGGTCTGGCCCACCGACAGGGGCAGTTTCTGCAGTGTGACGTAGGCCGTCATCATCTTGGTGATGCTGGCGATCGGTGCCACCGTGTTGCTGAAGGTCTGGTCGACACCCAGCTGCGGAATGTACAGCGCGGCCGAACCGTGGACCGGCCACGCAGCCGCCGTCACCACCGCTTGTGGCGCACTCACTGTCGTCGCGGGAATGACGGTTGGTGGGTTGACCCGCAACACCAACGGCAGTTGCATGGCCACGAGGCCGCTGCCCGCAATCACCGCGCCAATGAGTGCACCGAGGCTTCGAAGGCCCACGCCACGGAGGCCGGCGCGGCGGCGCGCCCAAAACGTGGTTGGCCGCGCCACGGACTAGAACGCTTCGGGGTCGTACTCGTCGAGGGTGACGAGTACCTTGCGGGCCTTGGAGCCATCGCCGGGTCCCACGATGCGTTCCTCTTCGAGCTGGTCCATGATGCGCCCAGCACGAGCGAAGCCAACGCGCAGTTTGCGCTGGAGCATCGACGTCGATCCGGACTGGGTACGAATCACGAGTTCGCGGGCTTGACGGAGAATTTCGTCGTCGTCGTCACCGCTACCGCCACCGTTACCTTCCAGGCGAACGGGAACGTCGAGCGCAATGATGTTTTCACGCTTGCCGCCCTGCGCCTTCCAGTTCATAACGACGTTGCGCACTTCGTCCTCAGAGACCCACGGCGACTGAAGTCGTCGGGCAATGTTGCTCGACGCGGTCACGAGGAGCATGTCACCCTTCCCAATGAGGCGTTCGGCACCGGCCTGGTCAAGGATGACGCGCGAGTCGGCCAACGACGACACCGCAAAGGCCATGCGCGACGGCACGTTGGCCTTGATAACACCAGTGATGACGTCCACCGACGGACGCTGCGTCGCGAGAACGAGGTGGATACCCACGGCGCGAGCCATCTGGGCGATACGCACGACCGACTCTTCAACGTCGCGGGCCGCGACCATCATCAAGTCGTTGAGCTCGTCGACGACAATCACGATGTAGGGGAACTGTTCGGGCTCGGGCGACGCCGGTGCGTCTGACGGCAAACCAGTAGCGCGCTCCACCGCTTCGCCCACTTCCTGAGCAATCGTTGGGGCCGGCGACAGTTCACCGCGGGCGATCATTTGCTGGTACGAGGTGATGTCACGCGCGCCGCTTTCGGCGAGCACGTCGTAGCGGCGCTCCATCTCCTTGACGGCCCACGCCAGCATGCCGGCGGCCTTCTTGGGGTCGACCACGACGGGCGCGATCAAGTGCGGCAGGTCGTTGTACTGCCCCATCTCAACCCGCTTAGGGTCAATGAGCACCAGCTGCAGCTGGTCGGGTGTGGCGCGCATTACTAACGAGGTAATCAGCGAGTTGATGCACGACGACTTACCGGCGCCCGTGGCACCCGAAATGAGCACGTGGGGCATTTCACCGAGGTTGACTACTACGGTCTTGCCCGAGATGTCACGACCGATTGGCACGTCCAGCGGGTGTGCGGCGTTGATCGCCTCCTCGGCGGCCAGCATGTCTCCGAGCACAATGAGTTGACGCTGTCGGTTCGGCACCTCAACACCAATGGCGGAGCGCCCCGGGATGGGCGCCAGGATGCGAACATCGGGCGTGGCCATGGCGTAGGCGATGTCGCGGTTCAGCGAGGTAACCCGCGCCACCTTGACGCCCGGTCCCAGTTCGAGTTCGTAACGGGTGACGGTCGGTCCAATCGTGAAGCCGACCAGTGTCGTGTCGACACCGTGAGCGGTCAATGCCTCAACCAACTCCGCACCAGCGGCCTCGATGGCGTCGCGGTCCTGACGCTGTTCCTTGGTTCGGCTGAGCAGTGACATCGGCGGCAACGTCCAATTCGACGCGCTGACGGCCGCAGTCGTTTCAACGGGGGCGTCCGTTGCCAGAGCTTCCACGACGTCGTTCACGTACGTCGCCTCGTAGGGGTCGGTGTCGTCCACCGGTGCCTCGTCAACGAGTTCATCCTCGGGTTCGGGCTCCGGCGCAGGCTTGGGCGTGCGCACCCGACGCGGCTTGGCCGGCTCTTCCGCAACGGGCACGGGTTCAGCCAAGGTCGGGCGTGAGGTCCACCACTGCGCAAAACGGCGCGCGATAGCGCGAATCAGTGCGCCAAATCCGACCACGAGGGCCCGCAAGCCAATCGACGTCGCGAACATGATGCCGATCACGAGGATGGCGCCACAGAGCACGCCCGCGCCAGCGGCGCCAAGGAACTGCCGCAAGGTGCCGCCGACGGCCACGCCAATCCAGCCGCCCGCTCGACCCAATGCCGCTGACGACGCACCGTAGGAGGGGTGGCCGCGCAGGACATCGCTCAGGCCGCTCACGCCGAGCACCAGGAAGCTCAGCCCCCAGCCAAAGCGGTTCCGATCAAAGCTGACCTTGCCCGACACCAACGCGACGGCCAGCCCCAGCAGCGAGAGGGCCAGGGCCACGCGACCAACGCCCAAAATTGTGCTGAGCGCGGTGGCGAGCGATCGGCCGACGGGGCCCAGCGCACCGGCTTCGGCCAGCACCAGGCAGATGCCGACCAGGAACAAGATGACAATCCAGATGTCGCGTTCATGGCGCTGCCACAGCGAGGGTTCGGCGTGCGCCGCCTGCTTTTTGGCGGGCGCGCGCTTCACCGGCTTCTTGGGGCTACGAGCAGAGGGCACCCTTCAACGATACCGAACTACTGTTCGCCACAGGGGTCAAGCGACGTAATCTACAGAGATGGCTCTCACACCCGCCTCCTCCAGCCTCGCCCTGGCCGAACGGCTCAACGTCACCGCTCTCGTCGCCACCGTACAGTCCGCCGAACGACTGAGCCCCCACCTCATGGCGGTCACCCTGGCCGGAGCCAGTGCCATCGGTGGCGTGCCGGGCAACGACGTCATGGTGGTGCTCACCGACGGCGACACCCACACCAATCGGCGCTACTCACTACGAAGCATCGACCCCGAAGCCGATACCGCGACCCTATGGATCGCGACTAATCACGACGGCCTTGGTGCGCGGTGGGCGCAGTCCTGTGCGCCGGGCGACACCGTTGACCTCGTAGGCCCGCGCGGCAAGATTCCCCTCGATCCGATGGCTGATTGGCACCTCTTCATTGGTGACATTACGGGCCTGCCCGCCTTCTACCGCATGGCTGAATCAATCGAGGTGCCCGGCAAGGCCATCTTCATCGTTGAGGTGGACGAAATCGCCGACGCCGTCACCGCAACCTTTGACGAAGGACTGGGCGTCACGGGCATTTTCGTCGAGCGCAACGGACGCGCCTTCAACGACCCGGCAGGTCTCACCGCGGGCCTTGCGGCCTTCGACTTCCCCGAGCACACGGGTCACGCCTACGTCTTCTCCGAGTTCTCCGTGGTACGAGCCATCACCACGCTGCTCAAAGACCGCGGTCTCTCCGCCGAGCAAATCAGTACGAAGAACTTCTATCGCGTTGGCCGCGCCAACGCCGCCAACGGCGAACCCGAGCGCGACTAGAGCACCAGTACGGTGACCATCAGCACGGGCTGACGGCGAAACTTCTGTCCCAGCAGTCGTCCGGCGGCGCGCTGCGCCACCTTCGACAAGGCGTCACCATCGAGGGTGCCTTCTCGGAGGGCTTCGTGGAGTGAATCGCGCACCGACTGAGTCACCGCGTCAACGACACTGCGGTCGTTTTCGCCTTCAAACCAGCCCCGCGTTGTCACCGTGACCGGGTGGGCCAGAGTACGAGTCTGCGCATCAACGCCCGCCGAAATCTGTAGGACGCCGTAGGCGGCGAGCATGCGACGCTCTTCGAGCGGGCGCTCGTCAAGGTCGCCAGCCGAACCGTCGATGTAGTGGAAGCCCGCGGGCACCGTGCCAGCACGGCGGATGCCCGCCTGCGACACTTCAATCTGGTCGCCGTCCTCACAGATGAGGATGTGGTCGTCGGCCAGGCCCATCGAGGCGGCCAAGTCGGCGTGGTGACGCATGTGGCGATACTCGCCGTGAATCGGCACGAAGTTTCGAGGACGCAAGAGCTGGTGGTAAGTCCGGAGCTCACCCTGGCGCGCGTGACCCGAGGCGTGGACCGGCTCGTGACCCGAGTGGATCACTTCGGTGCCGGCGCGGTGCAGGTCATCAATAACGCGACCAACCGACCACTCGTTGCCCGGAATGGGGTGCGAACTCAAGATGATGGTGTCTTCTGGTCCGACCGTGAAGTTACGAGCGTCACCGCGCGACAACTTCGAGAGGGCGGCCAGGGGCTCGCCCTGTGAGCCGGTGCAGATGACGCAGATCTCACCTGGTTCGTAGCGAGAGACGTTCTCAATGTCGACAAAGTCAGCCGTGTCCACGTGGAGCAAATTGAGTTTGCGGGCCAACTTCACGTTGGCCTCCATTGATCGCCCCATGAGCGCGACCTTGCGGCCCTGCTCCTTGGCAACGTCAATGATCTGCTGCACTCGGTGGATGTGGCTGGCGAAACAGGCCACCACCATGCGGCGTTCGGGGCGTTCAAGGAAGAGACGACGGAGCGCTCCCCCCACGGACTTCTCCGAGGCGGTGAACCCGGGCTCTTCGGCGTTGGTCGAGTCACACAACAACAGGGCGACGCCCTCGTCGCCGAGTGCGGCCAGACGGGCCACGTCGGTGCGGCGTCCGTCAATGGGCGTCAGGTCGAGCTTGAAGTCACCCGAGTGCACGATGATGCCGGCCTCGGTGTGGAAGGCAATCGCCTGCGCGCTCGGTACCGAGTGGGTAACGGGGATGAACTCCACATCGAAGGGTCCAATACGGCGACGCTCGCCGTCGGCTACCTCAATGAAGGTCAAGTCGTGGGCCACGCGGGCTTCGGTGAGCCGGTGGCGAGCGAAACCCAACGTCAGAGCGGCACCGTAGATGGGCACATTGACGTCCTTCACCAGGTAGCGCAGGGCGCCGGTGTGGTCCTCGTGACCGTGGGTCAAGATGATGCCGTCAACCTTGTCGCGCCGTTCGATGAGCCAGCGGAAGTCCGGCAAAATCAGGTCCACGCCGTACATGTTGGGTTCGGGGAACATCAGACCGGCGTCGACGACGACGTAACGGCCGTTCTGTTCGATCACGGCACAGTTTCGACCGATCTCACCGAGGCCACCCAGGAAGGTGACCTTAACGTTGCTAGCCACGGTTGCTCAAAACGCCGTTGACGAGCGACTGTGCCTGAGCGTCAAGGGTGTCGTCACTTGGGCCAAGCGGGAGGCGGCACTGACCCACGGCGTGACCCAGGGCGCGCATGGCGGCCTTGGTGGGAACGGGGTTCGGGTACATGTCACTCGATTCAAAAACGTAGGAAGGAAGTAGTGCGGCGTTCAGTGCGCGAGCGCGGGCCCAGTCACCCGACGTGGCGGCGCTGACCATGGCGTTCATCTCTGGACCAATCCAGTGCGAGGCCACCGAGACCACGCCACAGGCGCCGAGCGCGATGAAGGGCAAGGTGAGGCCGTCGTCGCCGCTATAGAGGTCAAAGGTGTCACCAAGGGTGGCCTTGAGGCCGGCGGCCGGCACCAGTTCGCCCGAGGCGTCCTTGAGGGCCACCACATTGGTGTGCGACTCCACAATGGCGACGGTGGTCGCCGCGCCGATTTTTCGGCCGGTGCGCACCGGAATGTCGTAGAGCATCACGGGCAGGGTCGTGGCCTCAGCCACCGCACCGAGGTGAGCGGCAATCCCCTGCTGGCTGGGTCGAACGTAGGCCGGGGTCGTGGCCAGGATGCCCGATGCGCCAAGCTCGTGGGCCCGCGCCGTCAGCGCCACCGAGTCGGCAGTGTTCGACGACGTCGTGCCGGCCAACACTGGAATGGTCACGGCTTCAGCGACGGCCGCAATGAGCGCACACTTCTCGTCATTCGTCAGTGAGGTGCCTTCACCCGTCGAACCAGCGACGACGAGACCGTCAGATCCGTTGGCGGCGAGGAAGCGGGCCAGTGACGCCGCGGCGTCCAGGTCAAGGGAGCCATCCGCAGAAAAAGGCGTCACCATCGCCGTGATGACGGCGCCAAAACGTGGTGAGTGCATAGGTCAAAACTACCAGTCGCTGTCACGCCGACGCGGACGCTCTGGTTCTTAGTTCAGAAAAGATTCAATGCCAATGACGAGTCCCTGCACCGCACCCACGTGGCGAGCGGCCAGGGCCACCCCCTGCACGAAGCTCACGCGATCAAAGGAGTCGTGGCGAATGGTCAGCCCCTCACCGGGACCACCGAACAACACTTCCTGGTGGGCCACCAGCCCAGGCAGGCGCACCGAGTGGACCCGAATACCGTCGCCGGCGTCGGCGCCACGAGCCTCGGGCAGCGTGAGTCGCTCCGTTGGTTCCGGCGGGGTTACCCGACCGGCGGCGGCGCGGGCCTCGCGGATCGCCTCGGCCGTGGTCAGCGAGGTCCCCGAGGGGGCGTCGGCCTTGCGGTCGTGGTGGAGTTCAATGATTTCCACGCGGTCGAAATACGGCGCCGCCATGGCCGCAAAGCGCTCCGAGAGCACCGCGCCCAGTGAGAAGTTCGAGGCCATAATGACGCCCGTTGACGCGGCGGCCTGTTCGACCGCAGCGCGCTGCTCCGCCGACAGACCGGTGGTGCCAATCACGAGACCTTTGTGGTGTTGCGCGCACCACTGCGCCGACGCCACAACCGACTCGGGTCGTGAAAAGTCCACGACGACGTCGATTGTTGCGGGATCAAGTTCGGTAATCGACGAGACATGGGGTGCGCCGAAACGCTCACGCGGTTCGTGGGGGTCAACGAGAGCCGCAACTTTAAAGTCCGGCAACTCAGCACAGCCGGCCGCGAGGGCCTGCCCCATGCGCCCCGCGCCACCAACAAAGGCAATGTTCGTCATGCGAAAACGCTAGTGCATCACCGCGGGGGCTTCGTCATGCTGACCCAAGTGGTGGCGGTCGATGTTCACGAGGAAGTAGAAGATGAGGCCGGCCGCCACCATGACCAACGCCGCGAAGCGGTAGGCCATGTTGTAGCCGTGCGTGAACTTGGCGGCCTGGACGATCATCTGCGCCTTGGCGGCGGGCACCGAGGTCGAGACCTTCACCACGAAGGCGGCCGCGGTGGAGGCCACGATGGTGTTCTGAATAGCGGTACCGAACGAACCACCCAGCTGCTGGGCCGTGTTGAGTGCCGCGGAAGCGGCGCCGGAGTCCTGGGGCGCCACGTTGAACAGGGCAGTCGGCGCAATGGACACGAAGGCGAAGCCCAGACCCAGTGAGGTCACGATCAAAGCCGGCATCACGTGGGCGACGTAGCCACTGGTTGGGGTCAGGTACGACAAGTACCACAGTCCCCCACCGGCGAGCAGCATGCCAATGGTGGCCAACGGACGTGGCCCCACCTTGGGCAGCAGCGCCGATGTCGCGCCGGCCGAGACAATCACACCAATGGAGAACGGCATGAACAACAGACCCGAGGTCACGGCGGAGTACCCGTGGATGTTCTGGAAGTAGAACGTCATCCACAAGAACATGCCGAAGATGGCCAGTGCCACGAGGATCTGCGCCAGGAAGGCGCCGCCGCGGATGCGGTCGAGAATAAGGCGCAGCGGCAGCAGAGGCTGACGCGAACGGCTCTCCTGGAAGAAGAAGATGATCAACAAGGCAAAACCGGCCACGATGAAAGGCCAGGCCCAGGGTGAACCCCAGTTGTTGTAGTTACCGGCACGCGAGACACCAAAGACGACCGCGAGCATACCGAGCGTTGCGGTGATGGCCCCGGGCACGTCGTAGTGGGCCTTGCCCTCCACCTTGGACTCGTGCACGTTGGGAATCGCGAGCAGCAGGGCGATAATGGCCATGGGCGTGTTGACGAACATGCACCAACGCCACGAAATGTACTGCGTCAACAGACCACCGGCGATAAGGCCAATGGCCGCACCGACACCCGACAACGCACCGAAGACACCGAAGGCCTTGGCGCGCTCCTTGGAGTCGGTGAAGATCACCGAGATCAGCGACAACGCCGCGGGGGCCAACAACGCACCGAAGCAGCCCTGCAGGGCGCGGGCGCCGAACAGCATCTGCTGGTTCACGGCTGCGCCACCCAGCACCGAAGCGGCGGCGAAGCCGAGGAGGCCAATCATGAATGCCTTCTTACGGCCCAGGTAGTCACCGATGCGACCGCCCAGCAGCAAGAAGCCACCAAAGGTCAGGGTGTAGGCCGTCACGGCCCACTGGTCGTTCTTGGGCGAAATGTGCAGCGTGACCGCGGCGTGGGGCAACGCGATGTTGATAATCGAGGAGTCAAGGATCACCATCAACTGCGCGAGCGCGATGACGAAGAGGGCGAACCATCGACGGGGGTCGGGCGTATCGGTGTGGACAATGTTGCTGGTTGAGGCGTCGGAGGACACGGTGGCCTTTCGGTCAGGGAGAGAGGTTGCACACAATAATAGGCGGTTAAACAAAAATCCGCGCCACCCCCCGAAGAGATGGCGCGGATTTTTTGCGTGGGTATTAGCGGCGACGCGGGCGGCGGTCACGGCGACCACCGTCATTGCCGTCGGAGAAACCAGGGCCGGCGGGGCCGAGGTCACCGATTTCGCTCGCCAGTTCTGCCTCGAACGCAGCCTCGAAGCTCGAGGTCGCGGCGGGACGAGGCTCGCGGGCTTCGCGGGGCTCACGTGGTTCACGGGCGGGGCGCTCGGAACGCTCGCGAGGCGCGCGCTCCTCACTCTCGTCGCTCTCGACCGAGGCGTACTCGCCGGCCAGTGAGAGCGAGACCTTGCCCTGTGGGTCAATGTCGTCGACCTTGACTTCGATAGCCTGGCCCAGCTCGACCACGTCGGACACTTCGCCGATGCGCTTGCCACCGTTGAGGGGTGACATCTTCGAGATGTGCAACAGACCGTCACGGCCGGGCAGGATGCTCACGAACGCGCCGAACTTGGCGATGTTCACGATGCGGCCCTGGTAGACGGCGCCCACTTCAGCGGTGGGTGGGTCGAGGATCAACGAGATACGACGCTTGGCCTCTTCGACCGCGCGACCGTCCACGGCACCGATGGTCACGGTACCAACAACGCCGTCGTCGTCGACGGTGATTTCGGCACCAGTCTCCTGCTGCAGCGTGTTGATGACCTTGCCCTTTGGTCCGATGACCTCACCGATCTTGTCGATCGGGATCTCAATCGAGACGAGCTTCGGCGCCACGGCGGCAACTTCCTCGCGCGGGGCGGGAATGGCGGCGGTAATGACGTCGAGGATGGCCAAACGGGCGTCCTTGGCCTGCATCAGTGCGCGACCCAGCACGTCGGCCGGCAGGCCGTCGATCTTGGTGTCGAGCTGCAGAGCGGTGACGGCGTCAGCGGTACCGGCGACCTTGAAGTCCATGTCACCGAAGGCGTCTTCGGCACCGAGGATGTCGGTCAGCGTGGAGTACACACCGTTCTCGTAGATCAAACCCATGGCAATACCGGCGACGGGCGCCTTGATCGGCACACCAGCGGCCATCAGCGACAGGGTCGAACCACAGACCGACGCCATCGAGGTGGAACCGTTGGACTGCAGGACGTCTGAGACGACGCGCAGCGTGTACGGGAAGTCTGCTTCCGAGGGCAGTACGGGCACCAGGGCGCGCTCGGCGAGCATGCCGTGACCGACTTCGCGACGCTTGGGCGCACCCACGCGACCAGTCTCACCGACCGAGTAGGGCGGGAAGTTGTAGTGGTGCATGTAGCGACGGGTCTGGTCGGGAGTGATCGTGTCGATCAGCTGCTTCATGCGGGGCATGCCGAGAGTGGTCACGTTGACCACCTGGGTCTCGCCACGCTGGAAGAACGCCGAACCGTGGGTCATCGGGAACAGGTCCACGGCCGCCTCGAGCGGACGCAGGTCGGCGGCACCACGGCCGTCGATGCGCACACCCTCGGTGACGACGCGCTCACGCACGATCTTCTTGGTGATGTCCTTGACGGCTGCCTTGATTTCGCTGACGCGGTCGGCGAACTCGGGCAACTCGGCGACGATGGCTGCGGTGGCCTCGGACAGAGCGTTCGCGCGCTCGGTCTTGGCCTGGTGAGCGTTGGCGGCAGCCAAGCGGGCGTGGCCAATCTCGTTCACGCGGGCGTAGACGTCGTCCTGGTAGTCCGAGAACGTCTTGTACTCAATGGTCTTAATCGGACCCTTGGCGGCGACGTAGGCCTTAACCAGTTCGCGCTGCAGGTTGATGGCTTCGCGGATCCAGAGCTTGGAGGCTTCGAGACCGGCCGAGAGCACTTCTTCGGTGACCTTGGGGGCACCGTCGGCGTACTTCTCGAACGAACCCTCGGTACCGCCGGCTTCGACCATCATGATGGCGACGTCGGACTCAACCGAGTCGGTCAGGGCGCGACCAGCAACGACGAGCTCGAAGACCGCTTCGGCACGCTCGGCGAAGGTGGGCTGGGGCAACCAGGTGCCCTCAGTCGAGTAGGCCAGACGAACGGCGCCGATGGGGCCCTCGAAGGGGATGCCCGAGATCATCAGCGCAGCCGACGCGGCGTTGATGGCCAGAATGTCGTGCGGGTTTTCCTGGTCGGCGCTGAATACCGTGCCCACGACCTGCACTTCATTACGGAAGCCCTCGGGGAACGAGGGGCGCAGGGGCCGGTCAATCAGACGGCAGATGAGAATCGCCTGGTCTGAGATCTTGCCCTCACGACGGAAGAACGAACCGGGAATCTTGCCCGCGGCGTAGGCGCGCTCTTCGATGTCGACGGTCAGCGGGAAAAAGTCGATGCCGTCACGCACGGTGCGGGCGGCGGCGACAGTGGCCAGCAGAACAGTGTCACCGATTTGGGCAACGACGGCTCCGTCGGCGAGTTGGGCGAGACGACCGGCTTCGAATGAAAGGGTCTTCTCGGTGCCCGTGATGGGACTGCTTACGCGAATAGCGTCAGTCATGGTTATGGCTCCTTGTAGCGGTTAGCAACACTCCGCCCGGATCCCAGTGAACAACGTTCGCCGAATGCGACAGTCCTCCACTGGCCTCCGAGGCCTCGGATGTGTTGATTACGTCGACGGCGTCGACGTAACTCGGCTAGCGACGAATGCCGAGACGACCGATCAACTCGC
>Ga0208742_1000032_pt1 | contig 55094 bp, 47 predicted proteins | sample CryBogCBH28Sep08_FD_184601 | JGI IMG/M metagenome (GOLD analysis project Ga0208742, IMG submission 184601) | Freshwater microbial communities from Crystal Bog, Wisconsin, USA - CBH28Sep08 (SPAdes) (version 2) | ecosystem: Environmental > Aquatic > Freshwater > Lake | place: Crystal Bog... | reverse complement strand
AATAACGCTTGTCGAACAATTGAAGAAGAGTTGCAAGTTCAATTGGCGAAGTTCGAAAAAGAGGGAAAGCTCCTCGAGATGCAGCGTCTTCGCTCGCGAACTGAACACGACCTGGAAATGATGGAGCAGACGGGAATCTGTGCAGGAATTGAAAACTACTCGGCACACTTAGACGGAAGGAAACCAGGAGAGCGCCCCTACACGTTGCTTGACTATTTCCCTGAAGACATGCTCGTCGTGATCGATGAATCGCACGTCGCTGTTCCGCAAATTCGCGGTCAGTACGCGGGTGACCGCTCACGCAAGGAAACACTGGTTGAACACGGTTTCAGACTTCCGAGCGCCATGGATAATCGCCCCCTCACGTTCGATGAGTTCATGAACATCGTTCCTCAAATGGTCTTTGTCTCCGCAACACCCGGGCCGTATGAGATTGAGCACAGCGATCAAATCGCCGAGCAAGTGATTCGACCAACTGGATTGTTGGATCCGACAATTACTGTCGTGCCGACAAAGAATCAGATTGATGATCTTCGTGCGCGCCTCGATGCAGTAGTCGCACGTAATGAGCGTGCCCTCATCACCACGCTCACAAAGCGCATGTCAGAAGACCTGACGAACTTTCTCACGAAAGCTGGCTACCGAGTTCAGTATTTGCACAGCGACATTGACACCATCCAGAGAATTGAAATTCTCCGGTCGCTACGACTTGGTGAATTTGACATCTTGATTGGAATTAACTTGCTTCGAGAAGGGCTCGACCTTCCAGAAGTTTCTCTTGTCGCAATCCTTGACGCAGATAAAGAAGGCTTCCTCCGCTCCAGAAGTGCTCTCATTCAGACAATAGGTAGAGCTGCTCGTAATGCCAATGGAGAGGCGATCCTTTATGCCGATCGCATTACTGACTCGATGCGTAGCGCCATCACAACTACTGAACGTCGTCGAATCGCTCAAATTGCGTATAACGAAGAGCGCGGCATCACCCCTCAAACAGTTACGAAAAATGTTGCCGACATTCTTGGAAGACTCCGCAGTGAATCCGCTCCGGAGCCGAAGAATAAATCCCATGGTGTTTCATCACTCGAAGGAAATCTTCCCGATGATTACAACCTTGAGATTGCCAGGATCGAAGAAGCAATGCTTCAGGCAGCCAAGGATCTGCGCTTTGAAGAAGCTGCAGCGCTCCGTGACTATTTGGTGACACTTCAGCGCCAAGGAATCGCTGGAAGCTCCGACGTCACCTCAGAAGACGTTTAGCCATTAGATTTTCGCTATGACTCAGTCGATTCGAGTGCAAGGCGCTCGCGTACATAACCTAAAAAATGTCTCGGTTGAGGTGCCACGCGACAAGCTGATCATCTTCACGGGGCTGTCTGGCTCCGGAAAGTCGTCGCTGGCTTTTGACACTATTTACGCCGAGGGCCAGCGTCGTTACGTTGAGAGTCTCTCTGCTTACGCCCGTCAGTTTCTTGGACAGATGGAAAAGCCCGACGTTGAATTTATCGAAGGACTTTCGCCAGCAATTTCGATTGATCAAAAAACTGCTTCGAGGAATCCACGATCAACGGTTGGAACAATCACTGAAGTTCATGACTACCTACGTCTGTTGTTCGCACGTATCGGAATTCCTCACTGTCCAGAGTGTGGAAAAACAGTTTCTAGACAAACGCCACAACAAATCGTTGATCAAGTCTTGGAGAGCGAAGCAGACGCAAAATTCTTGGTGCTCGCAACTGTTGTTGAAGGACGCAAAGGTGAGTACAGCACGTTACTCAACGAACTCGTAGCTCAAGGATTTTCTCGAGCACGTGTTGATGGAAAGGTCATCGAATTAAGTGAGCGTGAATCTCTGACGTTGAAGAGACATGAAAAGCACACGATTGATGTAGTCCTCGACCGACTCAGTGTTAAGTCGAGCAACAGACAACGCCTCACAGAATCTGTTGAAGCTGCTTTGAAGCTCACAAAGGGACTTGTTTCGGTATTGTTTACGGACACCAATGAGCTTGTTCAGTTCTCCGAAAAGATGGCTTGCAGTGATTGTGGGATTAGCTTCACCGAACTAGTTCCCCGAGATTTCTCCTTTAACTCTCCCTATGGAGCATGCCCTGTGTGCACTGGTCTTGGAACCAGATTTGAAGTTGATCCGGAGCTGGTTGTTCCAGATGAAACCCTGTCACTCGCTGACGGAGCATTAGCTCCGTGGGGCGGAGCAAGGTTCAAGTACTTTGAGCGACTTATCGGCGGTATCGCAGACCTTGGCGAGTTTGATGTTGACACACCGTGGAAGAACTTGAAGGCGAAAGATAAGAAGCTTGTTCTGTACGGTGTTGACAAGAAAACTGTTCCCGTTAAGTACCGCAACCGTTACGGCAAGGTGAAAACCTATGAAACGACCTACAACGGAATCGTTGAATGGCTGGAGCGCAAGCGCAATGACGCCGATGGTGACTGGTCTCGTGAACAAGCTGAGCAGTACATGCGCGAGGTTGAATGCACCACTTGTGTCGGACAACGTTTAAAGCCAGAAGTTCTTGCCGTAAAAATTCAATCAAGAAGTATTGCTGACGTCAATTTCATGACCATTGATGAGGCGATTGACTTCTTTAAAAAGCTCAAGCTGACCAAGCGAGAAGAATCTATTGCTCGTTTGATCATTAAAGAGATCCTGGAACGATTGACTTTTTTGCTCGATGTTGGTCTTGATTATCTGACACTCAGTCGAGCTTCAGCAACGCTGTCTGGAGGCGAGGCTCAGCGCATCCGACTAGCGAGTCAAATCGGAAGCCACTTGGTAGGAGTGCTGTATGTGCTGGACGAACCGTCAATTGGCCTTCACCAGCGAGACAACAAGCGTCTGATCACGACTCTTGAGCGACTTCGAGACCTGGGTAACACGGTCATTGTTGTTGAGCACGATGAAGAAACAATCCGCTGCGCCGACTACCTGGTTGACATTGGACCCGGAGCAGGTGAGTACGGCGGGGAAGTCGTCCATTCGGGTTCATACAAAGACATTTTGAAGAATGACCGTTCGATCACGGGACAGTACTTATCTGGAAAGAAGTTCATCCCAGTCCCGACAACTCGTCGCAAAGGCGATGGCAAAAAGCTGACTATCAAGGGTGCTCGAGCGAACAATCTTCAGAACGTTTCCGTTGATATTCCGTTAGGTGACTTTGTTGCGGTCACCGGAGTCTCTGGGTCCGGTAAATCGACACTCATTAATCACATTCTTCTGAGTTCCCTTGAACGCCAGATCAATCGTGCAAAGACAATTGTTCTTGAACACGACAGCATTACTGGGGTGAACAACATTGACAAAGTTGTCGCGGTTGACCAACAGCCAATTGGAAGAACACCACGCTCGAATGCTGCAACGTATACCGGAGTATTCGACAAGATCCGAAAGCTTTTCGCTGAGACTCAAGAATCTAAGGTGCGCGGTTACCAACAGGGTCGTTTCTCGTTCAATGTGAAGGGCGGACGATGCGAAACGTGTGCTGGTGATGGAACCATCAAGATTGAAATGTTCTTCTTGCCAGATGTCTATGTGAACTGCGAAGTATGTGACGGCGCTCGTTACAACCGAGAGACACTTGAAATCTTGTACCGCGGTAAGTCAATCGCCGATGTGCTCAACATGCCAATCTCTGAAGCACTTGAGTTCTTCGACCGGCAGCCATCGATTCTTCGCATTATCCAAAGCCTCAATGATGTGGGACTCGGTTATGTCCGTCTCGGACAAAGTGCGCCCACTCTGTCAGGTGGCGAAGCGCAACGAGTGAAGCTTGCTACCGAACTTGCACGCCGCCCAACTGGCCACACGCTCTACGTTCTTGATGAACCAACGACTGGTCTTCACTTCGAGGACGTAAATCGTTTGCTCACAGTTCTTCATCGTCTCGTTGATGCTGGTAACACTGTGATCACAATTGAACACAACCTTGACGTCATCAAAACTGCAGACTGGGTTATTGACCTTGGGCCAGAGGGCGGACGCCGCGGAGGGTTAATCGTCGGTGAAGGAACGCCAGAGAAAATTGCAAAGATGAAGACCGCAACCGGAACTGTGTTGCGAGAAGTGTTGGCCCACGGCCAGGCGAGTTCGTGACATTTGAAAAGCCTTCTGGCATTCCACGTCAAAGTGGCTGCTACTTGTTTCGCAATGATTCCGGAACTGTCATCTATGTCGGAAAAGCTCGATCATTAACTCAGCGACTCTCGAGTTACTTTCAAAAATCAAGCTCACTGACATTAAAGACGCAGGCGCTGATGAACGAGGCAACTGGTGTCGATTGGATAGTCACACCGAGTGAGCTAGATGCCTTGATTCTTGAAAATGAGTTGATCAAGGAAAATCAACCTCGGTACAACATGCGACTAAAGGATGACAAGAGCTTTCCTTATGTCGCAATTGACATGAGAACGGATTTCCCTGCACCCTACGTGACCAGGGGCAAACACATAAAGGGAGTTCGTTACTTCGGTCCATTTGTCGATGCACGAGCACTTCGTCGCACGATCGACGAACTGCTACAGGCGTTCCCGCTTCGTTCATGCACTAAACACAAGTTCAATTATCAAGAACGTATTGGGCGTCCGTGTTTGCTCTACGACATTGGAAAATGCTCTGGTCCGTGTGTGAAGGCGATCGATCCACCGGGATATCGCGAGATAGTTCTCTCGTGGGCGCGCTTCTTCGAAGGTGATGTTCGCCAACTTAGAACTCTGCTGCAAGATCGAATGGACGCTGCATCGAAGGCGAAGCATTACGAGGCAGCAGCCTTGGCTCGTGACGGCCTTGCGGCATTGGAACGTGCAGCGAGTGATCAGAGCGTTGTTCTCGATGACTACTCCAACATCGACGTCGTTTCAGTCGGCGCCGACGGTGGGAGAGCAGCAGCTGTCCGCTTTCGTGTTCGTTTCGGACGAATTATTGGAAGAACCGTGCATCTGATTGACAAATCCTTGGATGAGACAGAAGCTGAAATTTTGGAAAGTGTGTTTCCAGAGCTATTCCCCGATAAGGAATCAGTCCCAGATTGTGTTGTGGTTTCCAATAACCGTGCGATCACTCCGGTTCTCGGTGAGTATCTCAACAACATGCGAGGAAAGAATGTTGAACTCGTTGCACCGCAACGTGGAAAACGTCGACGACTCTTGGAACTTGCACTCGTTGATGCCGAGGCCGTCATCAATAGAGATTCACTTCGACGCCAGAGTGATCACAACGTCAGGTCTCGAGCGCTTCAAGAACTGGGAAGTGCTTTGAGCCTCGAACAGCCTCCTTTTCGCATTGAGTGTTTTGATATGAGTCACCTCCAGGGAACAAATTATGTGGGCTCAATGGTGGTATTTGAAGACGGACTTCCCAAGAAGAGCGAATACCGACATTTCAATGTCAAGGAAATTCTCGGCAATGACGACTTTGGGGCAATGGAAGAAGTTGTTCGACGTCGTCTTGGATATTGGAATGAAGAACAGTCAACATCAAAGTTTCGACGAGCTGATCTCATAATTATTGACGGTGGCCTTGGACAACTTCATTCGGCTGAGAAGGCAGCGAAAACTGCTGGAGCGATTGGTGTCAATTTTGTTGCAATCGCGAAACGTGAAGAGCTTCTGTATGTTCCTGGAACCAGTGAACCCATTGTCTTAGATCGCGGTTCGGAATCGCTCTATCTTGTGCAGCGAATTAGAGATGAAGCGCACAGGTTCGCGATCACCTTCCACCGGTCAAAGCGTGGCAAATCAATGGTGGCGACATCACTCGATGGCGTTGAGGGCCTAGGGCCAGCGCGAAGAGACCGGCTCATGGAGCAGTTCGGTTCTCTTGACGCGTTAAGGCATGCAACGTATGAAGAGCTTGACGCTCTTGCCTGGTTGCCGAGTGAGGTGGCTCGCAGCATCTACGATCACTTACAGGCACCGGGCCTGCCAAAGCCCAAAAAGGGGAGTCCAGACGATGAGTGAGGTATTGCTGGTAACGGGAATGTCGGGCGCTGGGCGCTCCACCGTTTCGGCTGCTCTCGAGGATCTCGGCTGGTTCGTCATTGACAATCTTCCCCTTGAACTAATTGCACGTGTTGGTGAACTTGCGGCTGCAGGTTCACTTGACTACGCGGGAGTTGCATTCATTGTCGGAAGATCTGGACGTATTCAACCTGACGCTCTTCTGGCAGTTGAAAAAGAGTTACAACAAATGCACGAGAACGCAAAGATCCTTTTTCTTGATGCCCCAGATGATGTTTTGATTCACCGATTTGAAGGTAACCGACGCCGTCATCCTTTTCCTGCTCCAACGCTCGCTGACTCAATTACTGGCGAGCGAACATTGCTCCAATCAATTAGAGACGCGGCTGACTTAGTCATCGACACTGGCTCAATCAATACCAATCAGCTTCGATCACGAATTGTGGAACACTTCACTCAGAACACTGGCGGCGGAACAATGCGAGTGTCTCTGGTTTCGTTCGGTTACTCGAATGGAATTCCTCGCGATGTCGACCTGGTGTTTGACTGTCGTTTCCTGCCAAATCCGCACTGGATTGAAGAACTGCGCCCTCAAACAGGACTCGATGTACCTGTTTCTAACTACGTTCTCGAGCAAGAAGCCGCGCAACACTTCTTAAAGGATGTCGTCGCTCTACTTGAATGGCAGATTCCAGAATTCGCCAAAGAGGGTAAATCGTATTTATCTATCGCAATCGGTTGCACTGGTGGGCGACACCGTTCGGTTGCAATTTCTGAAGAGATCAGAAATCGACTGAATATCGAAAACGCTGTGTTCCACCGCGACATTGCTCGCTAAATAATTCTCAGGTTTTTCCTGATGGCTAAGCATTCTGACGACAAGCACCATTTATTTATGCTGAAGTGTGATACTAGAAGTTCCCCTAATGAGAAGGAGCATGCCGGTGTCAACTCGCGTAGCTATTAATGGTTTTGGTCGCATCGGCCGTAATTTTCTTCGTGCATCACTCAACAATCCAAACATTGACATTGTTGCGGTTAACGACTTAACTCCTCCGGCAACGATTGCCCATCTCCTTAAGTACGACTCCACCCACGGTCGGATTGATGCAGAAGTGTCGGTCAGCGACAGCGGTATCAAAGTTGGCAACAAGACCATCAAGGTGTACGCCGAACGAAGCCCTGAGGCACTTCCGTGGGGTGAGTTGAACATTGACGTCGTCATTGAATCGACCGGTTTGTTCACTACTCGCGAAAAGGCTGCGGCTCACCTCAGTGCCGGAGCAAAGCGTGTAATCATCTCAGCTCCTGGAACAGATGTTGATGCAACCTTTGTTTACGGTGTTAACCACTCAACCTACGACGCAAGCAGTCACTTCATTGTGAGCAACGCTTCGTGCACCACAAACTGCTTCGTTCCCATGGTGAAGGTATTGGACGACGCATTCGGTGTTGACACGGGTCTCATGACCACAATCCACGCCTACACCAATGACCAGAATCTGCTTGACCTTCAACACGGTGACCTTCGTCGTGCTCGTGCCGCAGCAGTAAACATTGTTCCCTCTTCAACGGGTGCTGCGCGCGCAACAAGTCTTGTTCTTGAAGCAATGAAGGGTCGACTGGACGGAACGTCACTTCGAGTCCCAATTCCAGACGGTTCAATCACTGACTTCACTGCAATAGTTAATTCAACATCGGTCGAAGAAATCAATGCTGCCTTCAAGAAGGCCGCCGAAGGCGAACTCAAGGGTGTGCTTGTTTACACTGAGGATTTGATTGTCTCTTCTGACATTGTTGGCCAGCCTGCTTCATGCACATTTGACTCGCAGATGACCATGGTCCAAAAAATCGATGACAAGAAGTCATTGGTAAAGATCTTTGGTTGGTATGACAACGAGTGGGGCTACTCCAACCGTCTGGTTGACCTAACAACACACATTGGTAAGTAGTCAATGACAGATTTGCTACCGTCTTACGAGCGATGGGGAAGCCTTGAAGGCAAGCGGGTTCTCGTAAGGGTTGACTTCAATACACCCGTTGACGAAGTCAATGGACAACTTGAAGTCACTGACGACTTTCGAATCAGGGCGACGCTACCTCTCTTTGAGGATCTTCTTAGCCGTGGCGCAACGGTTGTTGCCTGCACTCACTTTGGAAGACCACAGGGAGCTGTCGTAGAGAAGTACAGCGTTGCTCCAGTTCGTCGGCGTTTGAAGGAACTCTGTCCGCAAGTTGAGCTGTTGGAAAATCTCAGATTCAATCCAGGTGAAGAGTCGAACGACCGTGCATGCGGCGAACGATTAGTTGCTGGATTCGACTATTACATCAACGAAGCTTTCAGTGCATCGCACCGAGAGCACGCCTCAATTATGTGGCCACCGGTATTGCTCCCAAGTGCGGCTGGGCCAAACCTACAAAAAGAAGTTGCCACACTTTCTGGCATTCTTCAAAATCCTGCACGACCGTTCGTGGCGATTGTTGGTGGGGCAAAAGTTGCTGACAAGCTTGGAATCGTAAAAGTTCTCAGTGAGCAAGCCGACACGGTGATTGTCGGTGGTGGAATGGCTTTTACGTTCCAATCAACACAGGGACGAACTATCGGTGGGTCGCTGTTCGACAGTTCGTTCTTAGACGAGTGCTCCACGTTGATGGACGGTGGCAAGGTCCTCATCCCACAAGATTCAATTGGTCTCGCCGTTGGTCTTCCATTTGGTTCTAAAGGTGGGAGTGATACTCCGATCGACTTCGGAGCAAACATTCCAGATGGTTTTCAAGGTTTAGACATTGGACCTAAGTCAGTCAGCGATTTTGAAACAGCAATTGCCTCTGCCGCAACTGTCCTGTGGAATGGTCCGATGGGCGTTTTCGAAGACGAGAGATTCAGCGCTGGAACTGAAGCCGTAGCTCGATGCGTTGCTAAGTCATCGGCAATCTCAGTAATTGGCGGGGGAGACTCCGTGTCGGCGATTCAGATGTTCGGCTTGGAAGATCAAGTCAGCTTTGTCTCAACTGGTGGTGGTGCATCACTAGAGTTTGTGGAGCTTGGCGATCTGCCTGGCCTAAAAGCATTGCGTGAAAGTAGCAAGTAAATGTCGTCGAAGCCACTCGTAATTGGAAACTGGAAGATGAATCTTGACTACGTCGAGGCCGTTCACCTCAGTCAGCAGTTCGCAGTCATGTTAAAGAACAAGCCAATGGAGAATGTTGACATTGTTGTCGCTCCTCCATTCGTTGACATCAGAAGCGTGACGTCGATCATTGACTCTGAGCGAATCACTATGGAGGTTGCAGCTCAACACGTGAACGCCAACGAAAATGGCGCTCACACTGGCGAAATAAGTGCTCCGATGTTGAAGCGTCTCAACGTGAAGTGGGTATTGGTTGGCCATTCAGAACGTCGTTCAATGTACGCTCAGCGTGACTCAGTCGTTGAGCAAACACTGCAAGCTGTTGTGAAGTCGGGAATGAATGCAGTTCTTTGCGTCGGTGAGCCACTCGATGTCCGTGAAGCAGGCGATCAAGATAACTACGTCAAGGAGCAGATTCACAGTGCACTGGTAAAGCTTGATCCGAAGCACCGTGAGTTACTAACGCTCGCTTACGAACCAATCTGGGCTATCGGTACTGGCCTGACTGCATCGTCGGAGCAGGTTTCACAGATGACTTCTTTCATCAGGAGCACTCTGGCGTTACTGGGGCTCAGTGAAGCACGAGTTTTGTATGGTGGCTCAGTGAACGCAGAGAATGCTGAATCACTAGTAACCGAGACTGGCGTCGACGGATTTTTAGTCGGTGGAGCCAGTCTGAAAGCTGAATCCTTCATGGCAATAGTTCAAGCGTGCAACGACTGCTACGCTGGAAAACGCTAATCCGGAGGTTTTAAATGTTGACTTGGTTAATCGTTGCAATTGAGGCTGTCTCAGCTGTTGCACTTATATTTCTTGTTCTCCTCCACTCAGGACGTGGCGGCGGGATTTCAGACTTGATGGGTGGCTCGGTGGGCGCAGTCGCCGCTGGATCGACCGTTGTTGAACGAAATTTAGACAGAATCACAATTGCTGTTGCGTTGGTATTCACCTTTGCCACGTTGACGCTCGACCTGCGCTTGCAGTAGTCACCATGATCCTTAGAGGGTCAATTTCCCGCGCAATTATCACGGGCATTGCCATAACGCTGACCTTCACTCCAACGGTCATCACCTCCGCTGCGAAAAAGCCAATCGCGACCTCCAATGAGAATGCGAACACGCTCAGAGTTTCGTTGCCTGGTCCTCTCAACGGCTGCGGATTTCTGGAAGCTGGATCTAATGCAACATCTAAGGCCGTACTGGATTTAATTCAACCTTCTGCTTTTCTGACCTCAACTTCAGATGTTCTTGTCGGCGAAGGGGGGCCGATCGCAGCGGCGGAGCTCACTTCGCTCGCTCCAGAAACGGTCGTGTACACCGTCGACCCAAGTTTCAAATGGTCAAATGGTGATTCCTTTAGCGGAAAAGATCTTCGTAATTGGTGGCTGTACGCGAAATCAGTTTCGAGCGTCTCCACCGATGGGTACCGAGCGATCAAGTCTGTTGATGTGAGCAAAACGGGTACAACTGTGACCGTGACGTTCGCCACTCCCTATTCTGCTTGGAATACTTTGTTTCGCGACGTGACACCAGTTCCTAGTAGCCAAGACTGTTCATTGTCCGCGTTGTTGAGGCGACCAACGCTTGGAGCGTACAACGTCACCGCCGCCAGTGCTTCGCAAATAGTTTTGACGATGAACAAGAAGTGGACGCTTACTCCAAATCGATTCGGTCGCATCATCATCAGCGCATCAACAACACTTCCTGGAGCAAATGTAAATTACGCGAGATACACAACACAGGTGGGCAAGTCTCTGTCAATGACACTCAGTGCCCACCCCGAATATGTAAGTCATATCGGAACGTCTGATGATGTCCTTGAATTGACATTTGCACCAAGCACTTTCGCCACAAGAAACGTCAATGTTCGCAAGGCTCTATCACTTTCAATTCAACGCCAGCTCGTCCTAAATGCTCTGTGGGGCGCGGTCACCTTTTCGCCAGCTCCCGCTACGTCGATGCTGTTAGCCCAAGGACAGAGTGGTTATCCGGGTGGATCTGGGCCAGGTCCAACACAGAGTTCTACAACAACCTCCGTTGGTTCTTCTGAAACCACGAGTACAACACCAACATCAACAGGCAACACCGTCAGCGACTGTCTTGCTTGTGCGATTTCGTCTCTGACCAAGGATGCGGGGTTCAAGCTCGTTGGGGGGATTTACAGAAATAGTGCCAATGCAGCGCTTGTTGTTCACATGGCTGTCGGTCCTTCTGATTTTGAGAAGAAGACAGCAAATCTCATAGCGGATCAGTGGCGTAAAATTGGAATTGTTGTTTACGAGTACTTCTTCTCTGATGACGCCTCAGCTCAAAACGAAGTGTCCAACAACAGATACGACGTTGGCATGATTACTCGAACTGCCCAAACGACACCCTCTGCATTGGCTCGCTCTTTCTATGGACCAAGCTACGTTGATAGTTTTTCCAGCGGTGTTCGTTCAGCGTTACTGAACAGTCAGTTTTCTTCCGCGATTTCGAATTTCAATCCAGTAACTGCACTTGTGACGTGGAAGAATTTCGACCAAACGGTTCTAAGCCAATTTTGGGTAAGGCCCATAGCAACTATTCCAACTTTTACAATTTGGTCGAATTCGTTATCGAATACCAACGGGAGCCTTTCAGTCCAGGGCTTCGTAGATCAAATTCCACTGTGGGGAACTGTCGTCACTACTCCCAACAATTAGCGGATTAGTGGTTGCTGTTCACAGCGTATAAAGTGGTACTCCGCGTCGAAGTGGTGAAATGGCAGACACGCTAGCTTGAGGGGCTAGTGCTCGAAAGGGCGTGCGGGTTCAAGTCCCGCCTTCGACACCAATGATTTACTCCCTTTGCCATTATTGGCAGTGACGTAAGGGTCACAAGTAGTTACTACGATTAAGCCACGAGGTGCAACGTGACGCAACTGCTTTTCACAGCTTTCAGTAATCGACCTGATGCCCTGGACCTTGCACGTGAAGCAGCTGAACGGCTTCAAGGATCGGGAATCACTAGTTCAGTCCACATTCTTGATTCAGAAGAATTGCCAGTCGTGACTGACAAAACGCTGGTGGTGAGCCTGGGTGGTGATGGGACGTTTCTGCGATCTGCACGGATTGCTCACCAGCACAATGCTCGACTCGTTGGGGTAAACCTCGGACGTCTGGGATTTCTACTTAACGTTCAGCCTTCTGAATTAGTCACGGTCATTAATGAAGCACTTGTGAGTAGCGAAGTTGATCACCGTATTGCGCTCGAGATCTCTTACTCAGGTAGTAAATCGGAATTCGCGATGAATGAGGTCGTCATAGAGCGCGCTGAATCAGGACACATGGTCAGAGTTAAAACATTCGTAGATAACGAAGAATTCCTCTCATATTCCGCGGACGGGGTGATGGTCTCAACTCCAACGGGAAGTACCGGTTACAACTTCTCCGCCGGAGGGCCTGTTGTTGACGCCACGCTGCCACTCATGATTCTCACACCGATAGCACCTCACTTCACCATTGGAAATTCAATCGTTGTCGGGGCCGAAAAGAAGTTTCGCTTCGTTATTGAAAGCAACCGTGCTTTGGTGGTTGCAGATGGTCACACAGTGACTGCACTAAACACCGGTGATTCTGTCGAGGTCTCAATGAGTCAGACACCAGTTCGTGTCGTTGCAACTCGTAGCTTCGATCTGGGAGTTCGTTTACGTCAAGGTCTTCGAGAGGGCCATGCCTAAATCACAGCTAGTCGAACTTTTTGCTCAGGGGCTTGGAGTTATTGAAGAAGCTCGTGTTGAATTCTCTGAAGGGTTCAATGTCATCACTGGAGAGACTGGCGCAGGTAAAACACTGTTGTTAGGTGCCCTTGACCTTTGCCTCGGTGGTGATGCCAGTAACGCTCGACATGCAGTCACTACTGACATGAAAGCATCAGCTCTGTTCATCAATCGAGACGGCAAAGAAGTTTCGCTGCTCCGCGAATCTAGTCAAGGTGGTCGACTTCGAAGTGCCCTAGATAACGCCACCACTAGCGCAGAATCGCTTCGAATGCTTGCAGAAGAACTGATTGTTATCCACGGTCAACATGATTCACTTAGTTTGAAAAACCGCTCTGAGATCTTACGTCTTGTTGACACGTCGGGCAAAGTTGATACGAGCGAACTGCAAGAAGTTAGAAGCCAACTCAGTGAGGCCCTGAAACTGCGTGAAGGTTTCGGAGGAGATGGCACCAACAGAGAACGTGAAATTGAATTCCTGAAGTTTCAAATCTCTGAGATTGAGTCGGTCAAAATTGTTTCAGCAGATGAACTGATAGAAGTTCTAGAAGAGTTGACAAGATTGACTGAAATTCGTGATGGACAGACCGCCATCATGGGTGTCATACAAACACTTGATTCGGATGCTGAAGAAGCCGTACTCACAAGGCTTGCGAGAGCAATAGGTGAGATACCCGCCGGTGAAACATACGACGGCGCTCGAGATGGACTGAGAAGCGCCTTGGAGCAAGCCAGAGACAGTATTCGTGAGCTCTCAGCTTTTACCGATTCAGATGCGTTCGACGAAGAGCGACTCGGCGCACTCGATGAACGAGCCGCTGCACTACAAAACATCGCACGCAAATACAACAATTCGCTCGAAGAAGCCCTACATGCACTGAGCGAGTTCTCAGCCGATCTAGAGCGTCGCACTGGCGAGGCTGGACGAATTGAGAATCTCGATGGTGAGATCGACCAACTGATGTCTAAGGAAGTTGAACTTTCTCGGAAGGCTAAAAAGGATCGTGAATACGCTTCGGTGAAATTGACTGAAGCAGTCCGTGCGCAGCTGCCACGAGTTGCCCTCCCAAACGCACTACTAAGATTTGATGTCGGAGGCGATGATGGGTCTCATGCTCAGATTCTCTTCACACCAAACCCGGGCCTTCCAGAAGGTCCACTGCAATCCTTGGCCAGCGGCGGAGAATTAAGTCGCGTCCTGCTAGCTATTTCACTAGAAACAGCCCACGACGATGTGGTGGCCGTTTTTGATGAGGTAGACGCTGGGGTGGGTGGCCAGGTTGCCCAACAAATAGGGGACTGCCTACTCGAATTAGGCCATCGTCAGCAGGTTTTGGCGGTGACACACTTGGCTTCAGTGGCCGCAAAAGCAGACCACCATTTTGTAATTGAGAAAACTATAATTAACGGCACAGCCTCGACCAAGATTAAAAAGGTTGAAGGCGAAGAACGCGTAAGCGAAATTGCCAGAATGCTGGTCGGCGACTCTCAAAGTCAGGAATCGCGAGCGCTCGCTTCGCAACTTCTCGAATCTCGTCGTTAATCAGAAGAAATTTCTGGCCCTGGCGACTAGTATGAGATTCCGTGAATGCGGCTAGTAACGAATGACAAAATTCGTTTTTGTAACAGGTGGAGTTTCGAGCTCCTTAGGTAAGGGTCTTACCGCCTCCTCGTTAGGTCGCCTCTTAAAATCTCGTGGACTCAAAGTCACGATGTGCAAACTCGATCCCTACCTAAATGTCGACCCAGGAACAATGAATCCTGGCGAACACGGTGAAGTGTACGTAACCGATGATGGTGGAGAAACTGACCTTGACCTTGGCCACTACGAACGCTTTATCGACGAATCGCTTTCCAAGATGTCGAACACAACAACGGGTTCAATTTATTCGAACGTCATTGCAAAAGAACGTCGAGGCGACTACCTAGGCAAAACTGTTCAGGTAATTCCACATATCACCGACGAAATCAAGGAACGCATCCGCCGCTTAGGAACGCTCGGAGCTGACGTTGTAATCGTTGAAATCGGTGGAACCGTTGGTGACATCGAGATCGTTCCTTTCATCGAGTCAATTCGCCAGTACCGTCGTGACGCTGGAAAAGACAACGTCTGTTACGTTCACCTCACTCTGGTTCCGTATCTGGCGCCATCTGGGGAGCAGAAGACAAAACCGACTCAACACTCAGTCACTGAACTTCGCTCACGGGGTATTCAGCCGGACATCATTGTGTGTCGAAGTGATCAACCAATCTCTGATGGACTCAAGCGCAAGATCTCGCTTCTTTGTGACGTTCCATTTGAAGGTGTTATCTCCGCAGTTGATGCTCCGAGCATCTATGACATTCCACTGGTCATGCTCGAAGAAGGCCTCGACACAATGGTATGCAAGACACTCAACATCGACATTGAAGAGCACCCAATTGACTTGACGCTTTGGAACGATGTAGTGCACCGTGTCCACAACACCTCAAAAACACTTCGCATTGGCATTGTTGGAAAATACGTCACTATGCCTGATGCATACCTCTCAGTTGCTGAATCCGTTCGACATGCTGGATTCGCAGTTGGTGCAAACGTAAAAATTGAATGGCTTGAAGCAGAGCGAGTGCCGTCAGAAATCGATAGTGAACGCCTTCGCCAGCTTGATGGCATCATTGTCCCGGGCGGCTTTGGCGAACGCGGGGTCGAGGGAATGATCGCTACGGCGAAAATCGCTCGCGAAAACAACATTCCATTCCTAGGTATCTGCCTTGGCATGCAGGTGATGGTTATTGAGTTTGCTCGACACGTTCTTGGAATGAGCGATGCTCACTCAACCGAGTTCTCATTGAGTTCGACAAATCCAGTTATTGCATTAATGGACGAACAGATGAACGTGACTGACCTTGGCGGCACGATGCGCCTGGGCGCTTACCCAGCAATGCTCGAAGAAGGATCTGTAGTTGCCGAGCTGTATGGCACGACTGTTGTTTCTGAGCGCCACCGTCACCGCTACGAATTCAACGCAAAGTACCGCGAACAATTCGAAGCATCTGGTTTCAAGTGCTCAGGTGCTTCGCCAGATGGACGCCTTATTGAGTTCTCTGAGATTCCGACAAACTCCTATTACGTAGGGACACAGGCTCACCCAGAGTTCAAATCACGGCCTGATCGTCCGCACCCATTGTTCTACGGACTTCTTAAGGCAGCTGCTGCCAGAGGCGAGGGGCGTGAGCCACACATCATCGACCCTGCCTCCGTTGACGCTTCGTTGTGATTCTCTCGTTCCACGATCTGTCTGGAACTCACCTTGGCCACGAGTGAAGAACTACTAACTGACTACCTTCAATGGTTGAGCATTGAAAAGGGAAGAAGTTCAGCAACTATTGAGGCGTACAAGCGCGACATCGAATCGTTTCTGCAATGGATGGCGTCGCTGAAGCTCACTGTTAAAAAAGTTGGCGAGTCTGACTTCGAAAAGTACTTCAATCTTCTCCGTAAAGATGGGCACGCTGACAGTTCGGTTGCCAGAGCAATGTCTTCAGTTCGTGGATGGTTTGGTTTCATGGCAGAAGAAGGCAGTATTTCTCTTGATCCAACAACCAGAATCGTTGGTGGCAAACGCGGAAGAACTCTGCCGAAGCCTCTCGAAGAATCATTGATGATTCAACTCCTCGATTCAGTGCCCTCTAGTAGTGCTTCAGATCTACGCGACAGAGCACTCTTTGAGTTGCTGTACGGAACAGGTGCACGTGTTAGTGAAGTCGTTGGAATCTCTCTTCAAGACGTGGATTTCGACGAAGAGTTGATCCTGGTGACCGGAAAAGGCTCCAAGCAACGGCTCGTTCCAATGGGTCAGACCTTGAAAGATGCTCTTCGATCATATTTAGGTGAAGGCGGAAGGAGTGAGTTCTCCAATTCAAAGCAATCAACAAGGTTGTTTCTGAATGCTCGCGGTGGACCTCTAACTCGTCAGGGGATTGACCTCATTATTCATAAGCGCGCTTTAACTGCCGGAATCGAGCAATCGGCCATTAGTGCCCACGTTTTTCGACACAGTTGCGCCACACACATGCTCAGCCACGGAGCTGACATTCGTGTGGTTCAAGAGCTGTTGGGCCATTCTTCAATTTCTACGACACAGATTTACACGGCAGTCTCTATTGCCTCTCTTCAGAAGGAATACAAGAATGCGCATCCGAGAGCCCATTAGGTTGGAAACGTGAACTATCTCTACTATCTATTCGCAATTGTTCCCTCAATTGTTCTGCATGAAGTGAGCCATGGCTGGGTTGCTAATTACTTTGGCGATCCGACGGCAAAACAGCAGGGACGGCTCACCATTAACCCGTTGAAGCACATTGACCCCTTCGGAACTGTTTTGCTTCCTGCACTTCTTATTTTTAGTGGTTTACCTATGTTTGGCTACGCGAAACCAGTCCCGGTAAATATTTCGCGGCTGCGTAATCCTCGCAAGCAGTCTCTCTATGTTTCTCTCGCTGGGCCACTTGTCAACATATTGCTTTCGGGTGTTGGATTCGCAATTTGTGAGTACGCAATACACAGCAACCACAGTCAAATGACCTTCAACATAGGTGAGTATCTTGGCCTCGTAAACATCACGCTTGCCGTTTTCAACCTGATTCCAATTCCTCCACTCGATGGTTCGGCAATTCTCGAGAGGTTCATCCCTCAACGAAACTTAGGTAAGTACTATGACGTTCGCGCTAAGGCGCTGCCATTCGTCATAGGCTTCATCATTATTGATTCGATGTTCTTACACATCGGAACTGGCTTCCTTGGAAGTTTGCAGAACTGGTGGATCAGCCGGTTGTTTTAAATAAGGCCCATGGCCTTGGCGGCACGCTCGTACGTTGCTTGTGCAACCTTTGATGCTTTTTCAGAACCAAGATCGATGATTTCGTTCAGCTTCTTCGTGTCACTGCGCAGTTCGTGGTAGCGAGCGGTGATTGGCGCGAGTGAGTCAGTCACCAGCGTTGAGAGGTCACCCTTCAGGTCGCCATAGCGGGTGTAACGCTCAGCAACTGCTTCTGGTGTTTCACCACTAAACGCAGAGAAGATTTCTAGAAGATTTGACAGACCCGGCTTATTCTCCCAGTCAAATCGAACCTCGTTGTCTGTATCGGTGACAGCCTTCTTGATTTTCTTGTCAATTTCCTTGGCGTCGTCAAGAAGCGAAAGCGAACCAAGAGGACTAGAAACGGACTTCGACATCTTGCGTGAAGGATCTTGTAGATCCATCACTCGAGCTGCAGACTTAGGTTGCACGCCAACGGGCAGTGTGAATGTCTCTCCGAATCGGTTGTTGAAGCGCTCGGCTATTTCTCGCGTTAACTCGAGGTGTTGGCGCTGGTCGTCTCCGACAGGAACTTCTTGTGCGTTGTAAAGCAAAATGTCAGCAGCCATCAGGACCGGATAGGTGAAAAGTCCTGCACGGTAGCCATCTTGACGAGAAGCCTTCTCCTTGAACTGAGTCATTCGACTGAGTTCACCGAATGTGGCAACGTTTTCAAGTAGCCAACTGAGTTGCGCGTGATATGGCACATGGCTCTGGATGAAGAGCGTGCAGATTTCTGGATCGAGTCCACTGGCAAGCAGCCACGCCACTCCATCAATGGTTTGAGACCTGAGCTCTTCGGGATCAATCTGGAGTGTCAAGGCGTGAAGGTTGACAACACAGTAAAAGGCTTCAGAGTTTTGGCTGTCGGCCCATTGCTTCAGGGCGCCAAGATAATTACCGAGGTGTGGGGTGCCCGAAGGTTGAATGCCAGAAAGAATTCGCACTCCTCCATAGTAGAAGGAGTGCACACCTCACTTGTGCCGTCGAACTAGAGTTGGCGCATGACCTACGTCGTGACGACGCCGTCTTTTAGCGGCCCAGTTGAACTCTTATTAAGGCTGATTAGCGCCCACGAAGTCGACATCCTCGACGTTCCACTTTCTCCAATTGTTGACGCTTTCGTCGCTGAAATGCGCAGCGAAACGGCGAACCTGAGTGCAGAAGATCTCTCTGAGTTCCTTCTGATTGGCTCGATCCTTCTTGAGATGAAGAGCTTCCGCCTTCTTCCAGGCAAGGACAGCAATGAACCAGATGAAGAATTCATTGGCTGGGAAGAGCGAGACGTGCTGCTCGCACGCTTGCTAGAACTTCGCACATATGCCTCTCTTAGCGATGCATTCATTTCTCTCTTTGAACGCGCCAGTCGTGCATTCCCTCGAATCCGTGGAATTGATGAAGGCTTTGTAGTAACTCCACCGGACCTACTTGCAGGAGTCACCACTGCAAAACTCGCTCAGGCATATTTGCGAGGTATTGAAGAGAAGCCAGTTCCTGTTGTGCGACTTAACCACGTCACAGTGGACTCGGTAACCGTTGCAGAAACGGTGGCGTCGCTAACAACACGTCTGCCGTCACTCGGAAAACTTACATTTCGTTCACTAACCGCTGCATTACTCACACGCATAGAAGTGATTGTTCACTTCCTTGCGCTCTTAGAGCTTTGCAAACTTGGCTTCGTAGAACTTGGCCAAGGAACAACCTTCGGTGAAGTGGAAATTGAGTGGATTGAGAATCAAGAAGAATTCGATTACGGAAAGGTCGACAGTTATGAGGGATGAGTTTTCTCTAGAACAGAAACTCGAGGCAATGTTGACCGTTGCACTTGAACCCATATCAGCCGAAGAGCTCGCTGACGTCGTTGAAGTCGACACTGAAGACGTCGTCTTGGCACTACGCGCCCTTCGATCAGAGTTCGCTGAACAACGCCGTGGATTCCAACTCGCCGAACTGGCAAGTGGATGGGTTATGCAGTCGGCTTCAGAAGTATCTGAGTGGGTCGGAAAGTTCGCAAACCGAGACGTGTCTCACCGTCTTAGTTCTGCCGCGCTTGAAACTCTCGCAATCGTTGCGTATCGTCAGCCAATTTCACGTGCGCAGATCACCTCACTTCGAGGAGTAAACGTTGATGGAGTTTCTCGTCTGCTCGAACAACGTGGCTACATCGAAGAAAAAGGCCGCTCCACTGGCCCGGGAACTCCAATCCTTTATGGAACGACTGAGTTATTTCTTGACCGCATGGGTCTCGCCAACATTTCTGAACTTCCTCCGATTGAAGAATTCATGCCACCTGTCGAAACCGCACAAGAGCTGGTTGATGAAATGAACTCACAATTAGACCTCGCTGAGGACGCTTAGTTGGAAGAGGGCGAACGCCTCCAGAAAGCACTGGCTCGTGCTGGATTCGGTTCTCGACGCGCCTGTGAGATTCTCATCACCGATGGGCGAGTAACTATCGACGGTCGCATTGCTGAGCTCGGGAACAGAGTGCGTCCTGAAGTGAATGTGATCTGTGTTGATGGAACCCTTGCTCCAACAGCACAGAACACTGTTTACTATCTCCTCAACAAGCCAGATGGAGTGGTCACAACCGCTTCTGACCCACAAGGCAGAACAACGGTGCTTCAGTTGGTTGATTCAAATGTTCGAATCTTTCCGGTGGGTCGCCTTGACATGAACACCGAAGGACTCCTAATTCTCACCAATGATGGACGACTTGCACATTTGCTTACTCATCCAAGTTCTGGCATCGCCAAGGAATACCTCGCTCGAGTGGAAGGCGATCCTTCACCAGCATCAATTAGACGACTTCGTGAAGGAGTCGAACTCGAAGACGGGATGACGAGCCCGGCCCAAGTCAGTCGAGTTAGTGATGGTCTCCTTCGCATCGTGATTCACGAAGGTCGTAATCGTCAGGTGCGTCGCATGTGCGCAGCTGTGGGCCATGAGGTCACGAGGTTGGTTCGCACCCGAATTGGACCTCTCCAGGACGCTACGTTGAGCCCTGGCAGTTCCCGCCAGCTATCTGTTGGTGAAGTTCGTCGATTAATGGAGGCCGTTGGGATGACCGATGAAATCGCCTCTACTATGCCATCATGACTTCTGCACTAGTTCGAGGCCTCAGAGGCGCCACAACCTGCGATGTAGACACGCCTGAAGCCATAGGGGAGCGCACTCGCGAACTCATCCTTGAGCTCATGGCTCGTAACGAAATCGAACATGACGATGTGATCAGCGTTCTCTTTACAACCTCAGTAGATCTCACATCATCGTTTCCAGCATCTGCTGCTCGAGAAGTTGGATTTGGTGACATCCCTTTGATGTGTGCCAGCGAAATTAACGTTCCAGGTTCAATGAGTAAGTGCATACGAATCATGATGCACATCTACACAACTCGTTCTCGTAGCGAAATTCATCACGTCTACCTTCACAATGCGCAGTCACTTCGCGATGACCTCCCAAAATAAACAGCTCGCTCACGTAATTGGTCTCGGTCTAATCGGATCTTCAGTCGCACTCGCACTATCCAAAGCCGGATGGAGCGTTACCGGTGAAGATGCAAATGACTCTGTTGTAAGTGAAGCTCTTGAGCGTGGCATCGTTTCAGCGGGCGAACTTGGAGAAACTCATTCACTCGTGGTGATTGCAACGCCAGCAGGAACTGTTGGCGAAATTGCTAATCGAGTTCTTTCTTCGGTCAAGTCAAATTCGCTTTTGGTCACTGATGTTGCTGGCGTAAAAGATTCGATCGTTACTTCGATCAGCGATCAAAGGTTCTTGGGTGGTCACCCAATGGCGGGATCCGAACTACGAGGTTTTGCCGGAGCTCGAGCTGATCTGTTCCAAGGCTGTACCTGGGTACTTTCGCCAACGGATGCAACACCACCCGAGGTGTACACCGCTCTTCACTCGATTCTTCGTGAACTTGGAGCGAGCGTTGTAGCCATATCGGGTCACGATCATGACCGTCTGGTTGCTCTTGCAAGTCACGTTCCGCACCTGCTGGCTGGCGCACTTATGAACGAAGCAACAAAGACCGCTGAGCAAGATCCAGTGTTGCTTCAGCTCGCTGCTGGTGGTTTTAGAGACATGACCCGAGTTGCTGCTGGTGATCCAGCGATCTGGCCAGACATTCTTTTCGAAAACCGAGAGGCAATCACCTCAACGTTGGATGCAATAGAGAAGCGGATTGGGGCATTGCGCACTGCACTCGATTCCAATGATCGTGAAGACATCAAAAAAACCCTTACGAATGCGTCCCAGGCCCGACGCCAACTTCCCGGCCGCGCACTCAGTTCGGAAAACCTCGCATACCTGCGCATTGCTATTCCTGACCAACCTGGTGTGCTCGCCGAAGTCACCAAGGCAGCTTCAGATCTGCTGGTCAATATCTACGACATTGAAATCGCTCACGGAATTGAGGGGACTGGTGGAACGTTGCTTCTCGCCATTGACTCAGCTCAACGCGACCTCTTCTGTGAGTCATTGATCTCTCATGGTTTCAAGGTTGCCAGCGAATAATGAGCGACGAACGCCAGATTGAACCAGCAGCGAAACTTCGTGGTGAGGTTCGTGTTCCTGGTGACAAGAGTGCTTCTCACCGTGCATTGATGATTAGTGCACTGGCCAATGGCGTGAGCACCATTGAGGGTCTGTCGCGAGGCGAAGATGTTTCTTCTACGAGCACGATGCTCATTTCAATGGGTGCAGTCAGAGAAGATCGTGGTGATCAGATAGTTATCACTGGCCCTTCAGATGGTCTTCATGTGTCAAAAGTTTCTCTCGACTGTGGTAATTCAGGAACGACAATTCGTCTCATGAGCGGAATCGTGAGCGGCATTGAAGGGGTTCACTCTCTAATTGGTGATGCATCACTTTCCAAGCGACCAATGGACCGTGTCGCAGATCCTCTGGAAATGATGGGAGCAAAGTTTTCTGGGCAAGGTGAGCACATCACACCTCCTCTACAAATCACTGGTTCGACGAATCTCCGAGGCATTGATTACCATGTGCCATCGGCCAGCGCACAAGTGAAGTCCGCAATTATTTTTGCTGGGCTCAGAGCATCAGAGCCAAGCACTGTTCATGAGGATGTCAGAACCAGAAGTGCAACTGAAGACATGCTTCGCCAAGCTGGAGTTCAGATAGATAGTCATGACGTGGGCCTTGGCAGATCGGTGACCGTGCACCCAGGAAGACCGAGGCCCTCTCACTGGATTGTTCCAGGTGATCCTTCACAAGCCGCATTCTTCGCAGTGCTTGGACTTGTTCACCCCAATGCTCAGATTCAGGTGAATTCAATTGATTCATCTCCGGAGCGAATTGGTTTCATCTCAGTGCTGCAACGCATGGGTGGAAGTCTCACAATTGATAAGTCTGGACTAAAGGCTTCGACTTCAAAGCTGAAGGGGACTGAAATCCACGCATCTGAAATACCTTCTGTTGATGAAGTGCCTGCGCTCAGCGTGGCCGCCTCCGCTGCCTCAGGTGTTACTTCGTTTCTTGAAATGGGAGAGCTGCGACTAAAGGAATCAGACCGATTTGAAGGCTCGATGCGCATCGCATCACTCTTAGGTTGCAAAGTTTGGAGCGAGGGAGACAATTTCTTTATTGAAGGACTTGGAGATGCATCGTTGTTCAATGAATTCTCGATTGACAGTGGTCTTGATCACCGAATCGTGATGTCGAGCGCTGTGGCCGCGATCAGTGGCAATGGAGGAAAAATCACAGGTGCGTCAACTGTCGCTTCTAGTTATCCCAACTTCTTTGAACACCTGGATTCACTACGATGAGCAACCTGATTATCGCGATCGACGGACCTGCGGGTTCTGGAAAGTCGACGGTCGCTAAGGCTGTCGCCGAGGGACTCGGCTGGTCATTTCTTGATACTGGAGCAATGTATCGAGCGCTTACATGTGAGGCGCTATCGCGTGGAATTGATATCAATGATCAAGACGCGATGGGCGCTCTCGCTCGAGAAGCAGTCATCAAAACATTGCCCAGAGTCACCATAAACGGAAGAGATGTTGAGGACGAAATTCGACAAGACCACATCAACGCTGGTGTATCTAAAGTTGCAGCAAATTCGTTAGTGCGCTCGGCAATGGTTACACGACAGCAACAGTGGTCTGAGGAACAGCCGATTGGCACAGTTGTAGAAGGCCGTGACATCACAACAGTGGTGTTTCCCAATGCCACGCTCAAAGTCTTTCTCACGGCATCGCTCGAAGAGCGTTCACGTCGCAGGGGTGACGAAAGTGCTGATTCGGTTGCTCGTCGAGACGAGGCTGATTCCACCAGAGAGGCCTCACCGCTTCGACAAGCCGATGATGCAATAGTTATAGATACCACTGGACGTGACGTCGAAGGTGTAGTTGGAGAAATCATTAGATGTCTAAAGCTGAAGTAATAAAACTAAATACTCATAGACCTCTTGCGTACAGATTTGTTGTGAGGACGATTCGAATTCTGGGAACTTTGTTGTTCCGTCCAATTGTGATCGGTAGAGAAAACATTCCCAAAACTGGTGCGGTTCTTATTGCTCCAGTACATCGCTCAAATGTGGACTTCGCTTTCAGCGTGTTTATGTCGAGACGAAAGATATTCTTTATGGCTAAAGACAGTCTTTATAAAATAAAGCCAATTGGAAAGTTTCTTCTCCACCTCGGCGCATTTCCAGTCACTCGCGACAGTGCTGATCGAGATTCAATGGCAGCTTCTGAGTACATCCTTCAACAAGGTCAAGCTTTAATCCTCTTTCCGGAAGGAACCAGAAAACAGGGGCCAGTCATTGAGCAGCTTCGTGACGGTGCCATGTTCATTGCTTCACGAACTAATTCAGTAGTCGTACCCGTAGGAATTGGTGGCAGTGACAAGTCAATGAAGCCAGGCGCAAAATTCCCTCGTCCCGTTCGAATCAAGATCGTTATAGGCAAGCCAATAGCGCCTCCTACAGCAGAAGGCCGTGTTTCAAGGTCAGCAATTAGCGCCAAGACTGAAGAGCTACAAAAAGCCCTACAGGATGTCTACGATCAAAGCCTCAGGGCTTAGCGCTCTCTCCACCAGGTGCCAAAAACAACCTTGGTGTAACGGAAACCAAACAGCCAGTTCTTACCCTTTTTGGTAGTTCCAGAGAAGCGTGGGTGCCACACGGTTGGAACTTCAGAAGCCCGCCATCCACGCTTCATGCAAGTAATCAGAAGTTCAGCTGTCTGGTACTGCTCTTGGGTGAGGCGGTCGACAACATCGGCGAGCATGCTGACACGAAGTCCGCGGTAGCCAGTTGAAGTGTCGGTGAGTTTTGATCCGCACATTCGGTTCATAATGAACGAAAAGAAAAAGACCCCCACTTTACGGAATCGGTCTGAGGTTTCGTCAACACCTAGTCGGCGGCTGGCAACAACAAAGTCCGACTGATCCGCAATAAGGGGAGCGAGAACTTGAGGAATTTCGGCTGGGTCGTTTTGACCATCTGCGTCGAGCGTTGCAATGTACTTAACGCCATTATTGATGCAGTAGCGGTAGGTAACTTGTAGGGCTACACCGTGTCCAAGGTTTACAGGAAATTCAATGACCGCTACACCTGGGAATGACCTAGCGATCTCAGCCGTGCGGTCATCGCCACCGTCCACTACTACCAACGTCGTATAACGCTCTCCGTTGATGGTTTCTGGCATCTTTTCAAGCACACCACCAATGTTGCCTTCTTCTTCGTAGGCACAAATAGAAGCGACAATGGCTTCAGGCTTGAATCCAGGTTTTTCTTTTTCGAGCTGTTGCAGTGCTTGGTCGATTGCGTACGAACGTAGTCGTGTGAGTCGGCGTTTTTCTAGATCGGCGCTGGCCATGAATTCCTTAAATTGATTTTGCTTTAGCGAATACACGTCGAACCATTGGTTCAAAGTGTTCAAGAGGTAATGAATCGTAACCTGGATCGAATGCCTTTTGGTCCCAACGATCGGCAAACTTTTCTGCCAGCTCGTACCAAGGCTGTCCGACGTGGTTCTCACGAAGGTTTGGATTCATTCCAAGGTGTTCGTAGTAGTGACGACCTTGGAAGTCTTGGTGATGAGCCACCATGCGGTACACATCTTCACGAACGTAGGGACGAAGAATTTCAGCGGCAATCATCGGGTGATTGGGGACTGAAATCAGCTTTCCAACGTCATGTAGTAGCGAAGCAACGATGACTTCCTCGTCCGCCCCTTCTCGCTCAGCACGAGTTGCCGTTTGGACAGCGTGTTCCATCTGGTCAACAGAGAAGCCGTCAGTGATTGCACTGAGTCCCTTAATCATCGAAAGTAGCTGTTCAGCAACACGGGGTTGAGCGGCGATTGTCTTTTCGGCAATTGTCATCCACTGCTCACGAGTAGATACATCCATGCTTGGAAATGAAGTCATGTTTGAATAATAGCCCTGTAGGGGGCTTATCTTGAGACTGAAGAAAGAACTTCTGCTGCGGTGAATTCTCGGTCGGCTTGACCGTCGAATGTTGAGACCGTGCCGGTATTTAGGGCCAAATCGAGTACCGCAGAGAGTGTCTTCAGCATCTCGCGTAGTTCTGGAGGTGGTGGGAAGTATTCATCTTCAACGGTGACGGAACTGATTTCTACTCCATTCACAGGATTCAAGAATTCCAGCACCTCATTAACCAGAGACTCTGGCGCCGATGCGCCAGCTGTCACGGCGACGGTTCCACTTAGATCGTCGGGCAATTCAAATGCTCCATTAATTCGAAGCACACGTTTACAACCAGCGGCCTCTGCAACCTTTGCGAGTGCAACGGTATTTGAGGAATTCGCTGAACCAATAACGATTACCGCATCAGCTGTTGCAGCAATGGCAGTGAGGGCAGCCTGTCGATTTGTAGTGGCGAAGCAAAGGTCGCTTCGATTCGGCATCCAGATTTCTGGAAAGACAGACTCTGCATGGTCGCGAAGGTCTTGCCATTCGTTCATGCTCAGCGTTGTCTGACTGAGGAGTGCGTATGGCCCTTCCGTGTTCTTCAATTTGTCAATGTCGCTCGTTGATTGAATGAGATGCACTGATTCAGGAGCAACGGCCATAGTTCCAACGGCTTCTTCGTGTCCTTCATGGCCAACGTAAAGAACGGTGTAGCCCTTTCGTGCTCGAACCTTTAGCTCGTGATGCACTTTGGTAACGAGTGGACACACTGCATCAATAACGGTGCCACCTGAGAGCTTCGCTGTTTCAACAACTTCAGGAGGAGAGCCGTGAGCGCTCAACATCACCGGTGATCCGGGAGGAACATCAGCAACGTCGTCAATAAAGACAACACCTAGGGACTTGAAGTGATCGACCACAAATTGGTTGTGCACTATTTCGTGGTAGCAGTAGACCGGTGCTTCGAAGACACGAGTCATCCAGTCAAGGGCCTTGATGGCTTTCTCAACTCCAGCGCAGAACCCACGCGGAGCAGCAAGTACAACCTTCTCTACAGTCACGAAAACAGCCTAGTTACTTGAAAGTTGAATTATTGCCTAGGCTAGGAGGGTGTCGGGCGCGCGTATTTCCTCTATTTCTGATGGTTCTCCAATTGCGGGAGCTGGACTCTTGGTCGGCGACGAGCTCATCAGCATCAATGGACGCGAACCGAGCGACATTATTGAATACCAGCAACTCATTGACGGCAAGTCAGTCACACTGGTTGTTCAGCGAGAAGGCGAGCCTCTCCAGCGCAAGGTAACCGTCACAAAAGACGAAGGGCAGCCTCTTGGACTTTCCATCGACTCTGCTGTCTTCGATCGAATTCGCACCTGTGACAATCACTGTTCGTTCTGTTTCATCTATCAATTGCCTAAGGGAATGCGTAAATCGCTCTATGTAAAGGACGATGATTTCCGACTTTCCTTCCTCTACGGCAATTACACAACGCTAACCAGATTCACTGAATTTGATTTAGAACGAGTAATCGAAGAAGGACTTTCACCTCTCTACGTTTCGATCCATTCAACTAATCCTGAACTTCGAGCTGAGATGCTTCGTAATCCTCGCGGTGCGACAAGCCTTAGATGGTTACGAGAGATTCTTCGCGCTGGAATCGAAGTTCACGCACAGGTAGTCGTGTGTCCCGGCGTCAATGATGCGGGTGAATTGGAGCGAACATTGCACGACGTGATTTCTCTCTATCCTGAGCTGCAATCTGTAGCACTCGTTCCAGTCGGCGTCTCGGCGTTTTCAATGGAAGAGACCATGCGTTCTCACACTGAAGCCGAGGCTCGTGAGGTTGTAAAGCTCGCGGACAAATTCCAACAGCTCACCAATGAAGTACTCGGAAGAGTTTCCGTGTTTGCTAGCGATGAGTTCTACCTCGTCGCCGGACTGACACCTCCATCAGCGACAAAGTTTGAAAGTTTGGACCAAGCAGAAAATGGAATCGGATTAGTAGCGGCGTTTTGTGACAGCTTTAATGAAAATTCGGAAATGGAGAAGCTTGGAACTGGTTTCTTCCAGTCAGTTGATGGAGCTCCGGCGCTCGGATACCGAGCTCCGCGTGGTGGAAGCGATCAAATGCACAGCGGCGACAATGTGCTCATCATCACGGGCGAATATGCCAAGCCAATTCTCCGCACCCTTTGTGACGAAAATGGATTCGCTGATGTTGAAATTATGGCAGTGGAGAACGCCTATTTCGGTGGAAACATCAAAGTCGCTGGCCTACTGACGGGACAAGATCTCATCAAGGCACTCTCCGATGTGCCTGAGACAACCGTGTGTTTATTGCCTGATGTTTGTCTTTCGGAGGGCAGGTTCCTAGATGGCCTTACACTGGAAGACCTTCCGCATCCAGTGATCACCGTTCGCACAACGGGTCAAGATCTGCGAAAGACTCTTGAGCTGGTGCGCTCCAAAGGAATGGTCTCGTCATGAAAAAGCCCCAGGTAGTAATCGTTGGGCGACCAAACGTTGGTAAGTCCTCTCTCGTGAACCGACTCGCAGGAAAGCGTGTGGCCGTAGTTGAAGAACATCGCGGCGTTACTCGTGACCGAAAGGCCGTAGAAGTTGACTGGAATGGCGTCACCTTCGACGTTGTTGATACCGGTGGCTGGCTCGAAGTCGGCGACTCACTCGAATCCAAGGTATCTAAGCAAGCTGAAGCGGCGCTCAGCGAGGCTGATCTCGTTCTTCTCGTTGTAGACGTGACAACCGGGCTGGTTGACGAAGACGGACACGCTGCGAGGTGGGCACTGAAGAGTGGAAAGCAAGTTGCGCTGGTTGTTAACAAAGTTGATGATGAAATTCACGAAGCGGCTTCGTGGGACTTCATGCGCCTAGGCGCAGGGGAGCCACACACTGTTAGTGCGCAGCACGGACGTGGAACCGGAGACCTTTTGGACTTCATCGTTGCTGAACTTGGACAACAAATTGCAGTTGAAGAAGCCTCAGAAGCTGATGATGACGGTGCACTACGAGTTGCGATTGTCGGACGCCCGAACGTTGGTAAGTCAACACTGTTTAACCAGCTCATTGGTGAAGAGCGTTCAGTCGTTCACGACATGCCAGGCACTACTCGAGACGCCATTGACACTGTTGTGCAAACCGATGTTGGACTAATTCGATTCATCGATACTGCTGGTATGCGACGACGCGCGAAGACTGAAGCCGGACTCGAGACGTATGCAGTCCTTCGAAGTCTCGATGCCCTAGACCGTGCCGACATAGCGATCCTCGTAATTGATGCAACCGTTGGAGCAACCGGACAGGACCAACGTCTGGCCGAGCGAATTTCTGCTGCTGGATGTCCTTCACTCGTTGTTCTCAACAAGTGGGAATTAATTCCGACAGAAGAGCGTGATTCAGTTCTGGAAACTGTTGGGATCAAGCTCGCATTCCTTGGTGACGCTCCGGTAATGAAGACCACAGCAGTTTCTGGAAAGGGCGTGCACCGCATTCTCCCTGCCCTTTCTATTGCAGCGGCTGACTACGTGAAGCGTGTTCCAACTGGAGCGCTTAATCGTGCCATCCGTGATATTCAAATTAAGCAACCAGCTCCAACGGGCAAGATTCGCTACGCAGTTCAGGGCGCAATTGAACCACCAACATTCACACTTTTTGTTTCAGGAAAGATTCCCGCTACCTACATGAGGTACATCGAACGCTCACTGAGAGAACGTTTTGAACTCGGGAACCAGCCAATTCGTGTGCGAGTCCGTACTGAATAATGACGAAGTGGTGCGAAGACTGTGATCGACCTGTAGAGGGTGATTACTGCGAGATCTGCGGCAGTCTGATTGAGGAAGTAGCGAAGGAGCCAATTCCTTGGCGATGGCGTTTCTTTATCTTCGCAACAGTCATTTACGTCATTTGGCGCATCTATCAATTAGTTTCTTGGCTAGCCCACTAGGAGGAACAATGCCGATTTACGCACTTGGGGACCGAGTCCCAACTATTCATGAAGATGCCTACGTGCACCCAGAAGCAGTGATCATTGGTGACGTTCGAATTGGTAAAGATTCAACCATTTGGCCGGGAGCAGTTCTACGTGGTGACTACGGAACAATCATCGTTGGTGAACGCACATCCATTCAAGATGGAAGCGTGATTCACGCAACTGCAGAACTTCAGACAACCGTTGGAGACGACTGCGTTATTGGCCACATTGTTCACCTCGAAGGATGCACGATCCACAACGGAGCATTAGTAGGCAACGGAGCGAATGTACTTCACCGAGCTGTTGTTAACACTGGAGCAACTGTTGCTGCAGGTGCCGTTGTTAGAAACGATGCAGTAATCCCTGAGAATGCTCTAGCTGTTGGTGTGCCCGCAATAATCAAGGAGAACGCCAGTCACGCTCAGTACATAATTATGGGAGCTGCGCTCTACGTTGAAAATGGAAAACGCTACAAGAAAGATCTTCGAAAGCTTTAGCTATTCGAGATTTCAACAAGCTTTTCTAGTGCAGTAGCTGCTTTGCCACTAATAACGCTTTGCTTCGCTATTTCGAATCCTTCTGTAATTGTCGATGCTTTTCCAGCGACAATCAATGCGAGCCCCGCATTTGCACACACCACATCAAAGACTGGACCCTCGGAGCCACTCAGGAAGTTGCGAACAACTTCAACATTGGTAGCTACGTCTCCGCCCCGGATTGTGGCAACGTCATGTGAGATGCCTAGTTCTTTCGCGGCATCAATGCGTTTAGTTTCAATGTTGCTGCCTCTGACGTAGTGAAGCGTTGATGCAGATCCGAGAGATAATTCATCAAGGCCGTCATCAGAGTGAACAAGCACAGCAAATTCAATACCTCGTGCACCAAGAACCGCAGCCATCTGCTCCATGATTTGATTTTGCGAAACACCGATTAGCGCTTTGGAAACGAGAGCTGGATTTGCGAGTGGCCCAAGAACATTGAACACAGTGCGAAATCCAAGGGCTCGTCGGATTGGAGTCAGGTATCCCAGTGCGTGGTGGAATGTCGGAGCGAAACAGAAACCTATTCCAGCTTCTTCAACACAAGTTTTAACAATCTCTGCTGGAGCATCAAGTCGTACTCCCAGGGCTTCGAGTACATCAGCTGAGCCAACTGAAGAGGATGCGGCTCGGTTTCCGTGTTTGGCAATCTTCACGCCGCTTCCTGCGACCGCAAGAGAAGCCATGGTTGAAATGTTCACGGTGTGCAATTGATCGCCACCAGTTCCAACAATGTCCATTGCGCTTGAATCAACTCCGAATGTGGTGGCCGAAGCAATCATCGCGTCAACGAATCCAGTCATTTCGTCAGCTGTTTCACCTTTCGCGGTGAGCGCAGTCAGAAAGCTCGCTATTAGGGGTGCTTCAATCTTGCCCTCAAGTATTTGCGCCAGGGCGTCACGTGCCTCTGTCCGCTCCAAGTTCGTGCCGCGCACGAGAGGGTTCAGAACATTTTGAGAAAACGAAACGGCCATGAACGTAGGTTATCCGTGGACCTTGCTTCATCGTTCTCCAAGTAGAATTGATGAATGGCGCCGACATATCTAGACAACATTGTCGAGTTTCACAAGCAACGAGTAGCTAGGGACGCCCGTAACTGGGAAGAGCGCGCCGAGTCACTTCATTACTCCGGTCCGTCTTTTCTTGACGCTCTTAAGAACAATTCCAACGTTGCGGTAATCGCAGAAGTTAAACGACGTTCTCCTTCTAAGGGATGGATCAACGAAGACCTTGATCCGGCTTCACTCGCAAAGAGCTACGTCGCCGGGGGAGCAAGTGCGATTTCAGTTCTGACAGATGAGAAGCACTTCAGTGGGTCGGTTGCTGATCTAAGTGATGTTCGTGGCGCGGTAGGCGTACCCATCCTTCGAAAAGACTTCACTCTCGGAGCCAACGATGTTCTTGACTGTGTTGAAATCGGCGCATCAGCGGTGTTGTTAATTGTTGCAGCGTTATCCCAGCAAGAGTTGCAGACGTATTTCGAACTTGCTGGCAAAGTTGGACTCGATGCTCTCGTCGAAGTTCACGACGAAATTGAAGCTCAGAGGGCTATTGAAGTTGGAGCCACAATCATTGGAATCAATCAACGTGACCTACATTCTTTTGCTGTCGACACTGAACGTGCGGCAAGGGTTGCTGGTTCGCTCCCTTCAGGCGTGATTTCAGTTTGTGAATCCGGACTAAAGGATTTGAACGATGTTGAGAACGCAAGTAGCGCTGGATTTGATGCAGTGCTCATCGGTGAAACCTTCGCATCGTCTCCTGATCCTGAAGGCGCCGTTAGAGCATTGTCATCAGTGAAGAAGAGTTCAAATGGTTGAGCTCGGACTACTTCCTTCCTTTATCAAGATCTGTGGAATCACTTCAGTAGAGGATGCATCGTTTGCGGTTGATGCAGGTGCGACTGCGATTGGTCTCGTGTTTGCAACATCTCCGCGAAAAATTGACGCAGTCAAAGGTCAAGAAATTGCAAATTTCGCCAAGGACAAGATTCTGCGTGTTGGAGTTTTCAAAGATCAATCAGATGATGAGATTCTTTCGTTCGTCACACAAGTCGACCTTGACTGTGCTCAGCTCCACTCTTTACTCAGCGCGGAACTAGCCATCGAACTTCGAAAAATGAATGTTGCAATCATCAAGGCAATGTCAGTTGGAACAGACGAGATTGAAGACTTTGACGAACATCGGGTCGATGCCGTGCTCATTGATGGCCCAGCGCCTGGCAGCGGAGAAGAGCATTCCTGGGCAGACGTGCAACAGAACCATTTCCAGCGTCCAATGATCGCAGCTGGCGGACTGAATAGTTCCAACGTTTTGCGCATAGTCTCGAATACGAATGCTTGGGGAGTTGACGTTTCATCGGGTTGTGAATCTGCTCCCGGTAAAAAGGATCAGCTCAAAGTGCAAGAATTTGTCAATAAAGCAAACAAAGCGTTTGTTCAACAGGAGGACTTCAATGACTGATGCAAAGACATTCATGCAAGCGCCTGACGAACGAGGACGCTTTGGTGAGTTCGGAGGTCGCTTCGTCCCCGAAGCACTGATGCCAGCCTGCCTGGAGCTCGAAATCGCATTCAAGGACGCCTGGTCAGACCCTGCATTCATTGAGGAGTACAACACAGTGCTCCGTCAATTTGCTGGAAGACCAACACCAGTAACTCCACTACTTCGACTTTCAGAAAAGCTTGGCATCAACGTTTATGCGAAACGTGAAGACCTTGCTCACACTGGATCGCACAAGATCAACAATGTGGTCGGTCAAACACTCCTAACCAAGCGAATGGGAAAGACTCGAGTCATTGCTGAGACCGGTGCCGGACAGCACGGAGTTGCTACAGCAACCGCTGCGGCACGACTTGGACTTGAATGCACTGTCTACATGGGTGAAGTTGACACAGTTCGTCAATCTCTCAACGTCTTTCGCATGGAACTCTTAGGCGCAACGGTTGTTCCTGTTACTTCAGGCAGTAGAACGCTAAAAGATGCCGTGAACGAGGCAATGCGTGAATGGGTCACCTGCGTAACTGATACGCACTACTGCCTCGGTTCTGTAATGGGACCGCATCCATTCCCATGGATGGTTCGTGAAATGCAAAGCATCATTGGACACGAATCCTCAAGGCAATTAATTGAACTTGGTGTTGCAACTCCAGACTTCGTTGTCGCATGTGTTGGAGGTGGCTCCAATGCAGCGGGCATCTTCTCTGGATTCGCAAATACCTCAGCTCGCCTCATAGGAGTTGAAGCTGCTGGTGGGGCCGCAGTCAAAAACGGGTCGCCAGGAGTTCTGCACGGAATGCGCTCAATGCTTATTCAGAGTGAATTTGGACAAATCGAAGAAGCTCATTCGATTTCAGCGGGACTGGACTACCCGGGAATTGGTCCAGAGCATGCTCACCTCGCTGATGCAGGTCGTGCTGAGTACTACCCAATTGGTGACGAAGTTGTCCTGGATGCACTCCAGCTACTGAGTGAGCTCGAAGGAATCATCCCAGCGCTCGAAACAGCTCACGCTGTTGCGTGGATTACCCGTGAGGCAGGAAAGACAATTCCAAAGGGCTCATCAGTTCTCCTCAACCTCTCGGGAAGAGGCGACAAAGATGTTGCTCAAGTTCGCGCTCTGCTTCGAGGCGAATAGTGAAATCTTTAGAATCGAAACTCCGCGCTGTCAGAGATAACGGTCGCAAAGCGCTGGTTCCATATTTCATGGCCGGCCTAACTCCTGACTGGACGCAACACGTTGAAGCAGCAGTGCACGCTGGAGCAGACGCAGTTGAAATTGGAATTCCTTTTAGTGATCCAATCATGGACGGCATTGTTATCCAAGAAGCAGCACTGACGTCACTGGCTCGTGGGACCAATCTTGAATCAATCTCGGCAGATCTGGCCAAGATGTCCGTCGATGTTCCGCTGATCACCATGACGTACTTCAACATTTTCCACCACTACGGCCTAGAGCGTTCGATTGGAAAGCTCGTCGAGTCGGGGATCGAAGGAGCAATCGTTCCAGATCTCTCACTAGAAGAGTCTGACCAGTGGACTGCAATATGCGACACGCACGATTTGGCGAACATCTTCATTGTCGCCCCGTCCACAAGTACTGAGCGTGCCATAAAGCTTGCCCAGGCTTCAGAAGGCTTTTGTTATGCGTCTGCTCGAATGGCTGTGACCGGAAAGTCATCTGACGAGGGTGGAGCCGAAGACGTAGTCGCAGGAATTCGCGCTGGAAGCGACATCCCCGCCTACGTAGGTATTGGGATCTCAACACCTGAGCAGGCAAGGCTCGCTTCGCTGGTCGGAGACGGAGTTATCGTTGGCTCTGCCTTGGTGCAGTTGCTGCTCGATGGAGCTGGTCCAGGCGAAGTCGAGGAATTCATAACCTCCTTCAGACGGGCAATCGACTGATTTTCGATTCGCTCGCTTAATGATTCTCAAAAGTTTTTTTCTGCCCCACATCAGGTATTTCATGAAAACCCTGTAATCCCTTGGGTTACGTATAAGTAAGTACTACTTAAATTTTTTCGTTACAAAACCGTAATGAACGCAGCCATTGGTGAAAACTTTTAGTGCGGAGGGAATTAGCAACTAATTACCTTTAAAGGAGAAACAAATGTACGTATTAGGCGAATTTTTACTCTTGTCGGCGCTGCTCGTAGCTGTTCTTTCTGTTTGGAACAGCCTTACAAGCACACTAAAGCTCGATGGTCCAATCCGGATGATTCCAATCATTGGTTCACACCAAGACCTTGGAATGGCAATCCTTATGATTTGGGCCGTAGGCGTTCAACCAGCTGCTGGCTGGGGAATTATGACAAGCCACGCTTGGATGAACGTAGTAATTAACGGTGCCATTGTGTACGGCTTCATTCCACTTAAGGATGCAGTGGTGTCAATGGTTTCAAAGGGTCTTCGCGCCTAGTTAATTAAGTCTCAATAAAAACGCCCGCCAGTTATCTGGCGGGCGTTTTTGCTTCTCTATAGTCTTTAAGTACAGAAGCACGGAACGATTGGAACTTTGATGGCTGAATCGAAACTGGAAGCATGGCTAGAGGAAACCCGAAATTTTCCTCCTTCTCCTGAATTCGCTGCGCAAGCCAATGCCCAGCCAGGCATCTACAACGAAGCTTCAAAAGATCCTGTCGCATGGTGGCGAAAGCAAGCTGATCGACTTAGCTGGGACGTTGCTCCCACCAAGACCCTCGAGTGGGACCTTCCCTTTGCTCGCTGGTTCTCAGACGGAAAACTCAATGCGAGCGTGAGCTGCGTTGACCGTCACGTTGAGGAAGGCAGAGGCGACAAAGTTGCCTACCACTGGATTGGTGATGCGGAAGGTGAAGAGCGCACAATTACGTATCACGATTTGCTGAAGATGGTTTCACAAACTGCAAACGCACTTATCGAACTTGGCGTTAAAAAGGGTGACCGAGTCGCTGTGTACATGCCCATGATTCCTGAAGCAGTGGTTGCCATGCTCGCAATTGTCCGCCTCGGTGCCGCACACTCGGTTGTCTTTGGTGGTTTCTCTGCAGACGCTCTGTCGAGTCGGATTCTGGACTCAGATTGTCAGTTTGTCGTGACCGCCGACGGAGCATTCAGACGTGGGGCAGTGAGTCCGCTGAAGCCTGCGATTGATGAGGCACTTCAATCATGTCCAAACGTGAAAGCTGTTCTGGTTGTAAAGCGCACCGGCCAAGACGTTGAGTGGGTGGAAGACAGAGACCACTGGTGGCACGAGACTGTTGAGCGTCAGTCTGAAACGCATATTCCAGAATCATTCGATGCCGAACACACAATGTTCATCATGTACACCAGTGGAACCACTGGAAAGCCCAAAGGGATCTACCACACCACTGCAGGCTATTTAGTAGGAGCCGCCACAACGTATTTCAATGTTCTTGATGCGAAACGCGATAGCGACGTCAGTTGGACCGCTGCGGACATCGGATGGATTACTGGTCACAGTTACATCGTCTACGGACCGCTAATCAATGGAATGACCCAGGTGATGTACGAAGGTCTCCCGGACTCGGGTGGCAAGGACCGCTGGTGGAAGATCATTGAGAAGTACAAAGTGACGGTGCTCTACACCGCACCAACCACAATTCGAATGTTGATGAAGTGGGGAGAAGAACTGCCGAAATCGAGAAACCTTTCCTCGCTTCGACTGCTTGGAACCGTTGGTGAACCTATTAACCCTGAAGCATGGATGTGGTACCGAGAGAATATCGGCGCCAACAAGTGTCCAATCGTTGATACGTGGTGGCAAACAGAAACCGGAACCATGATGATTGCGCCCTTGCCAGGCATCACAGCAACAAAGCCAGGAGCTGCAATGCGAGCGCTTCCTGGAATTGGAGTTGATGTGGTCGACAACGAAGGCAATTCAGTCGGAAACGGCGAAGGTGGCTACCTCGTTCTCACAACGCCGTGGCCATCAATGACTCGAGGAATCTATGGTGACCCTGAACGCTTTAAGTCAACCTACTGGTCGAGATTTCCGGGCAAGTACTTCGCTGGCGACGGAGCTAAGAAGGACGAGAACGGTGACTTGTGGTTACTGGGCCGTATTGACGATGTGATGAACATCTCAGGACACAGACTTTCAACCACCGAAGTTGAGCACTCGCTCGTTGGTCACCATGCTGTTGCAGAGGCAGCAGTTGTTGGTGCATCAGATGAATTGACGGGACAGGCAATCGTTGCTTTCGTAACCTTGAAGCAATCAGTTCTTGATGGTGGCGATGATCAGTCAGAGATCGTTGAACACTTGCGCCAACATGTCTCTAAAACAATAAGTCCCATCGCTAAACCACGCCAAATTATCTTGACACCGGAGCTTCCGAAGACTCGTTCTGGCAAGATCATGCGTCGTCTGCTTTTAGATGTGGCAGAACATCGATCACTCGGCGACGTAACAACGCTGACAGACCCAACGGTTGTGAACATGATCTCTGGTCTCATGGAGACACACACCAGCGCCGACGATTAGTTGCTAGGAATCAAATCCCAGGCCGAACAAGTCCATGGTTTTCAGCCAGAGATTTCGCTTACCTTCGTTCTCATCAGCACGCTTAATTGACCATTTTGTGAGACTGATAAAGAACCATCTAAACGGTTCGGGAGGAAATGGCATCGGTTTTTTACGAACCATTGTGAGCTTGGTGCGTTCCGTTTCCAGACCGTCTAGAAGATCCAACATCGTGTTTGCACCAAAGCGAGTTGCTCCAACGCCAAGCCCGGTGTAACCCAGGACGTACGCTACTTTTCCGTGGTGTGCGGTGCCCCAGAACGGCGAGAATCTGGTGCACGTGTCAATGACACCACCCCAAGCGTGAGTGAACTTTATTCCTGCGAGCTGGGGGAACGTCTTCAAGAAGTGTTCCGCAAGCATTGCATAGGTTTCTGCGTTGTATTCAGGGTCGCTCGTGACTTTGCCTCGGAAGTTGTAAATCGCGTCATAACCACCCCACAAAATGCAGTGGTCCTTCGTCAGTCGGTAGTAATGGAACTGATTTCCAGCGTCGGATACTCCTTCATGGCCGTCCCATCCAATGCACTTGAGTTGTTCTTCGCTCAGTGGCTCGGTAACAAGTTGAAAGTCATAGACCGGAACGACGTACTTACGAGCCTTTTTAACGAGAGATGGAAAGACGTTTGTAGCGAGTGCCACCTTCGCAGCGGTAACCGCACCATAAGGAGTGTGAACACGAATGGCGCCATCAATGTCCTCCAGACGTTCGACTTTTGAGTTTTCGAAGATTTGTACTCCCAGCGACAGGCACGCTTTCTCGAGACCCCATACGAGTCGAGCGGGATCAACCAGAGCGGTTCCGTCTACATCGAACAAGGCGCCTTCATAGATGGGAGAGTGGATTCGCTTTTGAACTTCTTCCTTGGAGAGAACCTCAACATGATCTCCGAATTCATTTCGAAGTCTGGCGTCTTCGGCCATGTCTTTGAACTGCCAAGGAGCAACGGCCACGCTTAGTTCACCAGTTCGTTCCCAGTCACATTCAATTTCGTAGCGTTGTACGGTCGCCTCAATCTCATCAAGATTTTCACGGCCAAGTCGCTCAATAATTCGCATCTCGTCCGCGTAACGGTGCATGCCGTTTCCGAAACCATGAGTAAGTGAAGAAGAACAGAAGCCACCGTTGCGACCTGAAGCACCAGCACCGGTTTCGTATTGCTCGACGATAACTATCTCCCGACTGGGATCACGCTCCTTGGCGAGAAGCGCAGTCCAGAGTCCGGTGTAACCAGCGCCGACAATGCAGAGGTCTGCTCCAACATCACCGATGAGAGCAGAATGAGATTCAGGCTCAAGAGGGTCAGAGTCCAGCCACCAGAGATCAGGCTGCACGTCAGCGAGGTGGCGTAAGACGAAGGGATCCTTCTTCTCCATTTGTGTCCAACCAACGGCTGGAATCACCCTCTCTAGGTACAGCGATTTCGCAACTACTTCTATTACGAACGCCAGTTTTCAAACCGGCCTATGGGTCAATTGTATCTAAAGATTGAGAAAAAACAGGTACGAGCAGGTAGCAATCAGGTACTGAAAATAGTCCTAAACTGGTTAATCACGCATTGCCAACTAAAGGGACACATGAGACTCGCCAACGTTGCCGGCCGCACGACAATCATTTCTGAAGAAGGACTCATTGACGTCCAATCTGCATCAGACGGAGCATTCTCGAGTTCCGTCGATAAGGCAATCAACAACCTCGATGCTCTCAAAAAGTGGTTCTACGACACCGATCCGGCACCGACCACAGTCGCAACCCTCGATGAAATAATGAGCCGCAACGACCTTGGCCCAGTGATTGAAAATCCTTCACAAGTATTTGCGATTGGACTTAACTACCGCACCCACGCTGAAGAAATGAAGCTCGTGCTGCCTACTCAACCAATGGTCTTCACAAAGTTTCCTTCTTCGATCACCGGTGCAAATTCATCGTTCAAAATTCCCTCTGAAACTACAGACTGGGAAGCAGAGCTCGTAGTTGTTTTTGGAAAGCGGGTTAGAAACATTTCAGTCGAAGACGCACTTAGCTGCGTTGCTGGATACTGCACCGGAAACGACCTCAGTAACCGTGAACTTCAAATGGCAGGTTCGCCAGCACAGTTCTCACTTGGAAAGTCTCACGAGAATTTCTCTCCAATTGGTCCATGGCTCACCACTACTGACGACATTGAAAACCCGAACGATCTTCGAATCAGTTGCAGTATTAATGGAACCAAGTATCAGAACTCAAACACGAGTGACATGGTTTTCACTGTTGCAGAACTTGTCTCCTACGTTTCATCGGTATGTGAGATCCGTCCAGGCGACATCATGTTCACTGGAAGCCCGCACGGTGTGGGTCAAGGTCAAACACCAAAGATGTTCCTTAAGCCTGGCGATGTTGTTGAAACAACCATCGATGGACTCGGAACGCTTCGCAACAAGGGTATTTAAGTCCTGGTCGGGCTGGGGAGATTTGAACTCCCGATCTCTCGGCCCCCAGCCGAGCGCTCTAGACCAAACTAAGCCACAGCCCGTGAAGGGAAAATCCTACTGGCTTGAACGTTGCGAACCGTGAGCCTGATCAGGGTGTAGCAACCAAGCACGAGCTTCGCATAGATGCAAAACAATTTCACCTGGCAACTTGGTCTTGATGGCTTCAGCAATCCGTTCGTCGATTGCAGTTATTAGGTCATTATTTATCGTCATTGGCTGAACTTTCTAGCCACCAGCAGCGGCAGTCACTATTTCAATTACATCACTATCTTTAAGTACTGTTCTGTTCCATGCAGATTTACTAATAATTTCACCGTTAATCGCCACAGCAACGCCACGAGGAGTTATTCCCTCATGAGCGAGCAACTGCTCGACCGTTCCCTGGAACGAAGATTGATTTCCGTTCAAAATCACTTTGCTCTCGCAATCGCAAACTCAAGTGCCTGCTGTGAAGCCAGGGGAGCAAGTGTTATGCCATGGCGGTAGTGACCAGAACTCCAAGCCCAGTTAGGAGTCTTAAGTTCTTCAAAGAATGGTTCGTGATTTGGCGCAGCTGGCCTGAGACCAATCCTTGTCTCAACGATTTCGGCTGTTTCGAGTGCAGGGAAAATTTCAAGGGCATCACGTAGTAGACGTTGTAGTTCACCAGCTTCCACGACGGCGTTACCGCTTTCATCGGAAGACGCGCCAATGACGTTGTAGCCGCCGGGGCGACTTACCAAGTAAATCTTTCTACCGCGAACAAAGGCTCGAATCATTGGCTGCGTGCTTCGATCAAAGCCTTGCACACGAACCGTCATCCCTCGAACCGGACGGATGGAATTTTTACCACTAGTGATGATCCCACTTGGAAGTATCGACGAGCCAGTTGCAATAATGCCGCAAGAAGCCTGACGCGAGCCGGATGAAGTTCGAACTTCAACTCCATGTGAAGAAGGAACTACTTCTTCAACACACTCACTGCGTAGGTTGACCTGGAGCTTCTCTAGAGCTCGAAGTAGAGCGGTGATCACTTGATCTGGGTCAACCCAAGCATCATCTTGTAACAGAATGCCCTCGTTTATTCGTGGAGAGATGTGTTCAAACATCGTTGAGCTGCCATCTCTGTCAACACTCGAAACACAGGCCTTAAATTCTGTAGCGAGCTCAAGGTGTTGTTGCACAAGTCTCTTGTCTGCAATGTCCCAACCCAGGAGAAGCGTTCCGACATGGTGAATTTGAATCTTTTCGCCGCAAATGGATTCAATTTCTCTCGATAAAAGTTGCCATGCGGGAGTTGACTTCAATTGCACTGAATACTGAGACTTTTCTCCACTTGTAATTTCGCCACCTGGAGCCAACATTCCTGCGGCCGCAAATGTCGCTCCTTTGGCTAGCTGTGGATCGAATAAATCGACGGAAAAACCAGCCTGGGCTAGCCGGTAAGCGCTCAGCAGGCCAATTATTCCGCCACCAACGACAATCGAACTTTTACTCACCCCAACACAGTAGGCGTGGCACGGGTAATTGCAGATTCGTTATACTTAGTGCGGGTCAGCGTTGTCCCACTAGACAACGAATATGACAAAAACTCTCTACGACCCCAATTTTGAGCACGACGCCTGTGGCGTTGGAATGGTTGCTGATCTCACAGCAACACCAACTCACAAGAACGTCTTCGACGCTCTAACCATTCTTGAAAACATGGAGCACCGTGGCGCCACTGGAGCCGATACGGGTTCAGGTGACGGCGCAGGTCTTCTTATTCAAATGCCGGACTCATTTATTCGAGAAGTCTTTGACAATGTTCCTGCTGCTGGAGACTATGGCGTTGCGTTCTGGATGATTCCAAAAGACTTAGTGATGAGCGACGTCCAGTCAACAATTGACAAGTCGCTCGCCAAGGTTTCTTTGAAGTCAAGTGGTTGGCGAGTAGTTCCAGTTGACTCTTCAATCCTTGGGCCAACATCATCAGCTTCAGAGCCGGTCTTTATCCAACAACTCATTACCAGCGACGGGGCTGACAGCCTCGAGCGATCACTCTTTGCTGCTCGAAAGATGCTGGAACATGAGCTTCCGATTTACGCATCTTCATGTTCGCCGAACGTATTGATCTACAAGGGCATGCTCAGTTCGCCACAACTTCGTCAATACTTTGATGATCTTCGCGATGAGCGTCTAATTACTTCAATCGCAGTAGTACACAGTCGCTTCTCAACCAACGTGCTGCCGAGATGGGAACTTGCTCAGCCATTCCGTTACATCTCGCACAACGGTGAAATCAACACCGTTCGCGGTAACCGTAACTGGATGACAGCTCGTGAAACAACACTTAAGAGCGATCTGCTTCCGGTTGAAATTTCTGATCTGTATCCAATCATTACTGACAACATGTCTGACTCTGCAAGTTTTGACGAAGTAGTTGAACTCCTCGTTCAGTCTGGAAGGTCACTGCCACACGCAGTTCTCATGATGATTCCTGAAGCATGGGAAAAGTCAACTTTCATGAGTACTGAGCGTCGTGATTTTTATCGCTACCACGCGGGGCTCATGGAACCATGGGACGGACCGGCTTCAGTTACGTTCACCGATGGAAAAATTGTTGGAGCCGTGCTTGACCGAAATGGTCTTCGTCCAGCTCGGTACTGGGTCACCAAAGACAAGAGAGTCATCTTCGCCAGTGAAGTTGGAGTGGTTGATGTTGATCCAGCAAACGTTGAACGAAAAGGTCGCTTGCAGCCAGGACGTGTTTTCCTCGTAGACATCGAACAAGGTCGAATTATCGACGACGAAGAACTCAAAGGAAACCTCGCAGCTAAGGCCCCGTACGGCCAGTGGCTAAAAGAACAGCAAATCTCACTGGATGAAATCGACGCTCAACCATGGCTCGCTCCAAGTCACGCTTCAGTAGTGAGACACCAGAAGAACTTCGGCTACAGCGAAGAAGACCTTCGACTCATCATTAGACATATGGCTCAAGTCGGTGAAGAGCCAATTGGTTCAATGGGTTCAGATGCAGCTTTGCCAGCACTCTCGACACAACCTCGACCAATCTTTGACTACTTCACACAATTGTTTGCTCAGGTTACAAACCCGCCGCTGGACGCAATTAGAGAAGAACTCGTTACTTCGACACGAGTAACAATTGGCGGCGAAGACAACCTGCTTACTGAGACCGACCGTCACGCTCATCAAATTGTTCTTCCATCTCCTGTGCTCAGCATTGACGAATTCGCCAAGATCCGCTACATCGAAGAATCTGACAAGGCAGTGGGTTTTAAAACTTCCGTAGTGGAGGGATTGTTTCCTTCAAGCGGTGCCGGAACTGCAGGGGAGCGACTAGCTCAAGCAATCCAGGAAGTCACCGACGAAGTTGTTAAGGAAGTTCGCGCTGGAGCCAACATCATCCTTCTTTCTGACCGCAACGTCAACAAAGACTTCGCAGCTATTCCAAGTTTGCTTCTCACCTCTGCTGTTCATCACCGTCTAGTCGCTGAGCACATCAGGACATCAGCGGCCCTAATTATTGAAGCTGGTGACGTTCGTGAAGTTCACCACGTTGCCTTACTGCTCGGCTACGGAGCATCGGCAGTTTGTCCATACCTCGCATATGAGTCAATTGATGATCTCGTTGAAAAGGGTGAATTAACCACTGCCGCATCCGTTGATGCCAGATACTTGTACGGCAAGGGGCTCAACAAGGGAATTGTTAAGACCATGTCCAAGATGGGTGTGTCCACGGTCGCTAGCTACGTTGGCTCCCAGCTGTTCGAAGCCGTAGGAGTATCAGACGACATTCTGTCTCGCTACTTTCCAGGCATGAAATCACGAATGGGCGGTGTAACGCTTGAGCGCGTTGCACAAGACGTTCTCACCTGGCATTCAGACGCCTACACACCAGCTGAAGGTGAGCGAATCGAAATTCGTAACAAGGGCGAGTACCAGTGGCGCCGTGACGGAGAGATTCACCTCTTTAATCCACACACGGTCCAAAAACTGCAGCACGCCACACGTGAAAAGCGATACGACATCTTTAAGGAATACACCAAGATGGTTGACGAGCAAAACGATGCGAAAGTCACGCTTCGCGGGCTCTTCAATCTGAAGCCAGCTACAACGCCGACACCTCTCGACCAAGTTGAGAGCGTTTCATCAATCATCAAGAGATTCTCAACTGGTGCAATGTCATACGGATCTATTTCTGGAGAGGCACACGAAACCCTCGCAATTGCTATGAACCGCATTGGTGGAAAATCCAACACTGGCGAAGGTGGAGAAGATGAAGAACGTTTCGACACTTCTGACCCACGCTTCAATCGTCGATCCTCCATCAAACAAGTTGCCTCTGGGCGTTTTGGTGTTACAAGCCGTTACCTAGTTAATGCAGATGACATTCAAATCAAGATGGCTCAAGGAGCCAAGCCAGGAGAGGGTGGACAGCTTCCTGGATCGAAGGTCTATCCGTGGGTTGCAAAAACCAGACACTCGACACCTGGTGTCGGACTCATTTCACCGCCACCTCACCACGACATTTATTCGATCGAAGACCTTAAGCAACTTATTTTCGACCTCAAGAATGCCAACGATCAAGCTCGTATTCACGTGAAGCTCGTGAGTGAACAAGGTGTTGGAACAATCGCTGCGGGTGTAGCTAAGGCACACGCTGACGTTATCCTTATCTCGGGACACGACGGAGGAACGGGTGCTGCTCCGTTGACATCGTTGAAGCATGCTGGAACACCATGGGAAATTGGCCTCGCAGAAGCTCACCAGACTCTGGCAATGAACGGTCTACGTAATCGTGTTGTTGTCCAAGTGGACGGTCAACTAAAGACCGGTCGCGACGTAGTCATCGCTGCGCTACTAGGTGCCGAGGAATATGGATTTGCCACTGCACCTCTTGTTGTTTCTGGATGCATCATGATGCGCGTTTGTCACCTCGACACCTGCCCAGTGGGAATTGCAACCCAGAACCCGAAACTACGTGAGAGATTCAAGGGTCAACCTGAGTTCGTAGAAAACTTCTTTGAGTTCATTGCAGAAGAAGTTCGTGAATACATTTCGCTGCTCGGAGCAAAGACTCTTGACGACATCATTGGCGATACTGACCGCATTGCGATTGACAGCAAGACTTCGGCACTTAGCGACTTCGATTTGAGTGCTCTTCTTGCTCGTGTCGATCACAATCAGCGTCGCCAAACAACCAAACAGGACCACGAGATGCACGATGCTCTCGACTGGACTTTTATCGATGAAGCAGTTCGTAGCGCCACCACTGGTGTGTCGACATCAATCTCATCAAAGATCAACAACATCAACCGAGCCGTAGGAACGCTGACTGGAAGTGCCATTACTCGTGCACTCGGGGCTGACAAACTTCCTGACGACCACATTCAGATCAACCTGGAAGGTTCCTCTGGTCAGTCGCTGGGGGCATTCATCCCTCAGGGATTGACGCTCCGTCTAACTGGTGATGCAAATGACTACGCAGGTAAGGGCCTCTCAGGAGGGCGCATCATCATTAAGGCGCCTTCGGCTTCAACTTTCGAGACTGATAAAAACATCATCGCTGGAAACGTGATTGGGTACGGAGCTACCTCTGGTGAGATCTTCATTAACGGAGTCGTTGGTGAGCGCTGTGCGGTTAGAAATTCTGGTGCAACAATTGTTGTTGAAGGAACTGGCGACCACGCGGGTGAGTACATGACTGGTGGAGTAGTAGCGATTCTCGGAGACATTGGGCGAAACCTCGCCGCTGGAATGTCTGGTGGAACTATGTACTTATATGACCCTAAGAAGACGATTCATGATCACTTAAGCGCAGGCGTCTACGAGATTGACCCACTCGAATTCGAAGATGACGAAAAACTTCTCGACATCATCACTCGCTTCGAAGCTGCAACAGGATCAAAGAAGGCAAAATCGCTACTGAGCGATTGGCGAACAGCTCGAATGGACTTCGTCCGCATTGAAACATCTGAATACCAGCGAGTCAGAGACGAGCTTCGAAATGGGTAAGGTCACCGGATTTATAGAGTTTGATCGCGTAGGACCCAAGTATCGGCCCGTTCCAGTTCGCCTTCGAGACTGGAAAGAGGTGTACGAACCTCAAGACGAAAAAGAAGTCTCTGAGCAAGGGGCGCGCTGCATGGACTGCGGTATTGCATTCTGCATGCAAGGCTGCCCACTAGGAAACAGAATTCCAGTCTTCAATGATGCCGCCTATAAGCTGAACTGGGCTGAAGCTGCGGATCAGTTATTTTCTACTAATAATTTTCCAGAATTCACTGGACGACTTTGCCCAGCTCCATGCGAATCGGCCTGCGTCCTCGGAATTGCAGCTGACCCAGTAACCATCGAACGTATTGAGTATGAGGTAGTTGAGCACGCATTCGCTAACGGTTTCCCCGTCAGTCGAAATACGTCAACACGAACTGGCAAGCATGTTTGCGTTGTTGGATCTGGCCCCGCTGGGCTGGCTGCGGCAGCACAGCTAAGAAGCGTTGGCCACGAGGTAACGGTGCTGGAGCGAAACGATCTTATTGGTGGACTTCTTCGTTACGGTATTCCAGAATTCAAAATGGAAAAGGCTGTTCTCGATCGTCGAATCAACGTCATGAAAGAGTCGGGCATCACATTTAAGGCCGGAGTGAGCGTAGGAGATGATGGTGTCTCACTCGAATCACTTCGATCTGAGTACGACGCAGTTCTTCTCGCAATCGGCTCAACACGACCACGCATGATCCCTGTGAATGGTGCAGAGCTGACAGGTGTTTACCCCGCTATGACCTACCTTGAGGCTTCGAATCGTGCTGTGAACACCTCAACCACATCAGAGATCGATGTGAAGGATAAGAACGTAATCATTCTTGGAGGTGGCGACACTGGGGCTGACTGCCTTGGCACAGCTCACCGACAAGGAGCAAAGAACGTCATCCAAATTGAAATCATGGACCGTCCACCAGATGAGCGCCCAGCTGATCAACCCTGGCCAACGATGGCTCGACTATTTAAGACGACTTCTGCTCACCAAGAAGGTGGCGAACGCATCTTCTCATCTGAAACACTCGAATTTAAGGGTGAAGGTAAATTGCAAGAAATTGTCCTGCGCGACAATTCAACAAATGAAATCGTCACAAAAGCCGTCGACTTCGTTTTTATCGCCGCTGGATTCGTTGGCCCTGAACTGGACCAAGTGGGTCTCAATCAGGATCAGTTCGTTACTAACCGTGCAACCCTTTCTGTGACCCCTGATTGGGCTGTGAAAGGCCTCGAAGGCAAGGGACAAGTTTTCGCTTGTGGCGACGCAGTTCGCGGCCAGAGCCTCATTGTGTGGGCAATCGCAGAGGGTCGTTCTGCTGCCTCAGGAATTGACGCCTATCTCCAGGGAAAGCCGAGCACGCTCCCAGCACCAGTCGAGCCGTACAGCCTTTCTTGGTAGTTTCATAATCGCAGCAAGATCACATCAAACAGCAGTGGGGGAATCATGAAAAGTACGATGCAAAACACACAGTTGCTAATCAGGGACCTGATTAAGCACGGAGAGTTTATCTACGCCGACAAAAAGGTTTTTACCGTCTCTCCAGATGGTGTTGAAGAAGCAACGTTCCTGCAAATCTCCAAGCGCGCTGAACAATTAGCTGCTGCGCTTACGAAGCTTGGTGTCAAAAAAGGCGATCGAGTTGCCTCATTCATGTGGAACAACCAGGCTCACATGGAGGCCTACATTGCGATTCCTTGCATGGGTGCAGTGCTCCACACGCTTAACATCCGACTCTTCCCAGAGCAACTTGCCTACATCATCAATCACGCTGACGACCAGGTGATCATTGTCGACAACACGCTTGCTCCACTGCTCGCAAAAGTACGTGATCAGATTCCAAACGTTAAGCACATCATTGTTCACGGTCCAGAATCGACCGGCGTCCTTGGAGAAACACTCGACTACGAAACAGTTCTCGCTGCAGAGAAGCCAGGATTTGAGTGGCCAGATCTTGATGAGAATGACGCCGCAATCATGTGTTACACCTCTGGAACTACAGGCAACCCTAAGGGAGTTGTCTACTCACACCGTTCAACGTGGTTGCACTCAATGGCATCGACTTCTGCAAACTCAATCGGACTCAGTGAGCGTGACCGTTGCTTGCTGATTGTTCCGATGTTCCACGTAAATGCGTGGGGTTGTGCTTACACAGCTTTCATGGCTGGTGTGGAGCTCATCATGCCTCAGATGCTCTTGCAGGGTGAACCAATCGTGAAGATGATTGAGGACCTTAAGCCAACAGTTTCACTCGGTGTTCCGACAATCTGGAATGACGTTCTGCGAGTTGCCGGTGAAAAGCCGGATGTTGACTTGTCGAGTCTTCGCTATCTGCTGGCTGGTGGCTCAGCAGTACCGCGCGTGCTCATCGAAACATACCGAGACAAGTACAACGTTGACATTATTCAGGGATGGGGAATGACAGAAACAAGTCCTTTGGCAGCTGTTTCAATTCCACCCTTTGGAACACCTAAGGATCAGGAGATCGACTGGCGCGTTAAAGCAGGTCGAATTGTTGCTGGTGTGAAGATGAGAATTACCGCAGAGGATGGAACCGTTCTTGCCAACGACGGCAAGACTGTTGGAGAATTCGAAATCAGCGGTCCTTGGATCACTGGTTCCTACTTCGGCGTAGATGATCCAGAGAAGTTCCGCGACGGATGGCTTCGAACTGGCGACATCGGAACAATCGATGCATACGGCTACCTCGTTATCAGTGACCGCACAAAAGACGTCATTAAGTCCGGTGGTGAGTGGATTAGTTCTGTGGAGCTTGAAGGAGCTCTTATGGGACACCCAGCCGTCTTTGAAGCAGCTGTGATTGCGGTTCCTGACGAGAAGTGGCAAGAGCGTCCAATGGCCTGCGTCGTGCTGCGCCCTGGAATGAGCGCAACTGCAGAAGAACTTCAGTCGTATCTATCAGAGCGCGTTGCGAAGTGGTGGCTCCCTGAGCGCTGGACATTCATTGAGAGTGTTCCAAAGACCAGCGTGGGCAAGTTTGACAAGAAGGTTCTTCGTTCGCAGTATGGCGACAATGAACTCGAAGTCATCACACTTGGTTAATGCAATCATTTGACGAATTAGCTGACGAGGTTTCCAGCATCGAATCGCGCGTATCTGACGCAATCTATGACGCCCTCAGGGCTCAGGTGAACGCGGATGAACCAGAGAATGCGAAGGAACTTGAACGTCGTCTTTCTAAAGTTCGACGAAGTCTGCAAAAGGCCGAAGCGCTGTTACGTGGCGCCAGCGTCGATTAAACCCAGGAATTGATCTCGTTGATAACGAGTCGCAAACCAACGTAGTTGCGTCCCTCGAAATTTGCCATTATTGAAGACCCCTGTTTAGTAAAGAGCGGATCCTTTGATAATTGGGGGGTCACATTTAAGAGACTCTGAACCTGCGCTTCAGTTGGTTCTTTCAAAAGGTTGATCTGAACCTGCCCCGAGCTGAAGCTGCAATCGACGTAGTTGGAATAGAAAGAAAAAATCTCTTCAGCGGCACTTTCAGCAGATGTGCAGAGCTTTACTAGTGCCGAGTCTGGTTGACCTATGTAGGCACCACCGATGATTTCTGTTTCAAGGAAATCAAGCCACTTGGTCCAGAAGGTTCCACCAGGTGCGTCAATGAGCACCACAGGCGCCGGAGACGTCTTTCCGGTGTGGATGAGGGTGAGAACTTCGTAGAGTTCGTCCAGCGTCCCAAAGCCGCCAGGAAGGCACACAAACGCGTCTGCTTCACGAGCCATTGAAACTTTTCGCGTGAAGAAGTGCTTGACCGAAACAACTTTGTTCTGCGCATCAATAAAGTGGTTCGCATGTTGTTCAAAGGGGAGCTTGATGTTCACGCCAATGGTGTGATCTTTTCCTGCACCCTCTGAACTGGCTTCCATGATTCCGCCACCAGCACCCGTAATGGTGAACCAACCTGACTTGGTCATAACTTGGCCAAATTCTTTGGTGATTTGATAAAGCGGATTTTCCTTCTTTGTCCTAGCGGAACCGAAAACTAATACCTTTTTGTGCGTGCGCCATGGCTCGAAAAGCTTTGCTGCGCGGAGCAGCTCGTCCGAAGAGTCGCGAGCAATCTCTAAATCTTCATCACTTGGAGACATTAACTAATTGCCTGGTACAGAGTTGAGCGCTGGACGAGTGGACGACCGAGTGGTGACACAAGATCCTTCAATGTGTCAACGTCCATCTCCTGTCCATGCACAGCACCAGCAGCACGAGAGATGTTCTCATCCATAAGCGTTCCGCCAAGGTCATTCGCACCAGATTGCAGAATGCGACGCGATCCTTCGATGCCCATCTTCACCCAGCTGACCTGAATGTTGTTGATCAATGTTGCGTAGTGCAGCCTTGCCACCGAGTGCATCAGCAGAGCTTCTCTGAATGTTGGCCCGCGACGTGACTTTCCATTGATGAAGATCGGAGTTGCCATGTGCACGAAGGGGAGCGGAACGAATTCAGTGAATCCGCCAGTTTCCTTCTGAAGATCTCTTGTGCGAATGAGGTGCGTAGCCCAACTATCAACGCCTTCTACGGCACCGAACATGATGGTGATGTTTGAATTGAGCCCAACACTGTGAGCAGTGCGGTGTACTTCTAGCCACTGATCAGAATTGATCTTGTCAGGGCAAAGAATCTTTCTGACTTCGTCATCAAGAATTTCTGCGGCGGTCCCAGGAAGAGTCTTTAGACCAGCATCCTTCAGTCGTGTGAGGTAGGTCGCGAGGTCTTGTTCTGACCGGCGAGCTCCTTCAAAAACTTCCAGAGCACTGAATGCGTGGATGTGAATCTTTGGAGACCCGGCACGAACAGCCGCGACTACGTCAATGTAGTAATCGCCATCGAACTTCGGATGAATTCCGCCCTGGAGACAGACTTCCGTTGCACCCTTGGCTTCGGCTTCACGAACACGTTCGCTGACCTCGTCGAGAGTTAACAAATAGGGGTCACCACGTAAGTTGAGCGAAAGTGGACCCTTTGAGAAGGCGCAGAACCGACATTTAAAGGTGCAGACGTTTGTGTAATTGATGTTTCTGTTGATTACGAAAGATATGTCGTCGCCAACTAATTGCTTTCTCACGTCATCAGCAAGCTCATTGATTGCCACGAGATCTGCGCCTCTGGCACTAAAGAGAGTGATGAGCTCTTCCCTAGAAAAGTCATAACCCGGCTCGTAACCACGAAGAATCGCAGCAACATCGCTTGTCTTTGAAGTAGCGATTGGAAGTGCAGGAGGGGTGATGTCAGATCCAGAGAACCATGAGTCATCACGGGCAAGTCCCGTGGCATCAGCGTGGGCCAATACCTTCGTGCGGACCTTTGAATCAAGGAACTCTTGTTTCTGGTCAATGAAATCTGGATAGACAGTGAGGCGAGGAGTCAAATAGAAACCCTTGGAATCGCATTCACTGGCGAGCGAATCAACTGCTGGCCACGCACGTTCTGGGTTCACGTGGTCTGAAGTCACTGGAGAAATTCCACCAAAGTCATCTATACCGAAAGCCAGAAGTCGAGTGGGGTCATCGCTCAGATTCGGTGGTGCCTGCAAGTGGATGTCACCTGGCAAAATCAAACGAGCTGCGGCGATCGTCCAGTGGAACTCTTCGTCAGTCGCTGCTGGTTCATGTGCCATTGCCGTTCGTGGCTTTGGAAGGAAGTTCTGAACAATTACTTCTTGAATGTGCCCGTATTCTTCATGAGCGAGTGCGATTGCTTCAAGAGTTGCAATTCTGTCTTCACGAGTTTCTCCAATACCAACGAGAAGTCCGGTGGTGAATGGAATCTTCAATTGACCTGCAAAACGCATGGTGTTGAGACGACGCTGTGGATCCTTGTCAGGTGCAAGTCGATGCGCATCAAGTTCTGCGAGCGATTCGAGCATCATTCCTTGAGAAGCAGAAACTTCGCGGAGTTGTTCTAGCTCTGAGAAATAGAGTGCTCCAGCGTTGGCATGGGGAAGCAGTCCAGTTTCATCAAGCACTGCCTTGGCAGCTGCTGCCACGTAGTCAACAGTGGACTGGTATCCACGAGCAGCAAGCCACTTTGCCGCTTCGTCGTAGCGAAGCTCGGGGCGCTCACCAAGTGTGAAGAGTGCTTCTGTGCAACCAGCTGCTTTTCCAGCATTGGCAACTTCTAGAACTTCTTCAATTGACATATACGGAGATGCAACGTGTGCTGGAGCCTGTGCAAACGTGCAATATCCACAACGGTCTCGACAAAGTTTGGTCAAAGGTATGAAGACCTTTGGAGAATAAGTGACGATGTGCCCATGGCGCCTACGAGCCTTGGCGAATGCCTCAGATGCGAGAGAAGAGGCTGACTCATTTATGAGGTGCTGGTTGTTAAACCCTCGTGTAATAGTCATGCGAGCATCCTAGGACTAAAGAGCTAATAGCTGAGCCACTTCGCTCAGGTCATCAACAATTATTTGGGCAACGTGACGGCCGCTGGCGGTCATTGCCTTGAAGTCACTGATTGCCTGGGCCATGTGCAGATCTTGGAAAGTTGACTCGGGGGTTGACCCTGGAATTGGCAGAGGATTGGAGGTGGGTCGAATGACAATCTGAAGGGCCGCAATATTTTTCGGACCACCCTTATGGAGCTGACCCGTTGAGTGCAAATATCTTGGTCCTAAATTTGCAGTCGTAGTTCCATACTTCTTCTGTACACGTGACTGCAGATCACTTAGAGCCCCCGCGATGCTCAGAGGACCGTAGACCTGCAAAGTTCGATAAGTCGCGGTTTTGAAATCATGCTTCAAATCTTCCTTGTCAAATTCTGGAGGAGTCCATTCGATCTTGTTCTCGAGGAGATCGAATACTGAAGTTTTCACCGCGTCAACATTTGGCTGATTGAACGGATCGACACCAAGGTGCCAAGCGAGAAGGGATGCAACCAAGTGATAGTGCATGATCTGTGATGGTTCGTACTTTTTGGTGGCTGATTCATAAATAGGTATGAAGCCGCGATCGTGCTTTCCAGTTGTTTCAGCAATCAACTGCTCAAGCCACGTTGCCCCACCAGATGAAACGGGATCAGCTGTAAGTGGAAAATTTCCGTGTCCGAAGTTCACGTCTGCAGCATGAATTGCCGCTTCCTCGAAAGCATGACCGACAACATCAGCGTTCAAGAAAGACTCTGACAATTCACTGCGCAGCGTCTCAGGTGTCCACCCGGCGTACAGCGCTGGGACGAGACCAAACGGTGAGAGAGCTGAAAACCTTCCACCAGTATTAACGTCACCGTCGATCACAAGACAGCCAAGTTTTTCACCAACTGTGGCGAGTGCGGTTCCGGGGTCAGTGATGATGACGAGGTCCTCGGCGAGGAGTCCGTTTTCAAGTGCGTAGGACAGCAGACTCAATGTTTCGATTGTCGCGCCGGATTTCGATGCGGCAATAACGGTTGCATTTGAGAAGTGAACGTCACTTATTGAATCTGGATTCGAAGTGTCTAGTACATGGAGATTTGTAGATCGTTTCGCTTCTGCGAAGAACAGACCAGGGCCTGACGAGCCACCGACACCAAGAAGGACAGTCCTTTCATGGCGGTGAGGGAGTTTCTGTGCAATGTCATCAAGCCACTCTCCGAGATACATTTCGGGGTGACGCAACCATCCAAGTGAGGTCTCTGCAGTCGAACCCTCAAAGAGCGAAGGATCTCCCTTCAGAACCCGCTGAATAATTTCCGAATTTGACATCGACTAGCCGTTTACTTTGTCGGCAACTGTTTTCAAAAGGTCTGCGTAAGAGTCAATAAAGCTCTGCACTCCATCGGCTTCAAGCTTGTCTGTCACAGCGCCGAGTGAAATGTCGCTCGGAAGCTCATAAAGAAGTGAAGCTGCTGTAACAATGCTTGCAGCATTCAAAAGTAGAGACGAAGAGAAGTTGCCGTGATCAAGAACACCCTCAAGTGTCGGGTCGGGCATTGTGTTGACCGTCTCGTTTGCTGCGATTGAGTCAACATAGAGAAGGTCGTAATACGTTGGATTCTTTGTTGCCGTTGATGCCCACAGTGGACGCTGCACCTGAGCACCATCTGCGATGAGGGCCTTGGCTCGTGAGCCATTAATTCTTTCCAGATACAACGCATACGCCGCTGCAACTTGCGCGTTGGCAGTTGTCCCACGTCGAGCGTCACCTTCAGGGAGCAAGGCATCAATGGCGGCGTCAACACGAGAAACGAAAAAAGAGGCAACGCTTCCAATTGATGAGAGTTCGTGCCCGTTTTTCTTGGCGAGCTCTAGGCCGTCCATCCATGCATTTAGTACTTCTGAATAGCGTTCAACAGAGAAGATCAAGGTGACGTTGACATTTATTCCGGCTCCAAGAACTTCTGTAATCGCTGGAAGACCTTCGTTGGTAGCTGGGATCTTGATCATTACGTTGCTTCGTCCGACTGCCTTGTTGAGTTTCAGCGCTGCAGCAATCGTTCCAGCAGTATCTCGAGCCAGACGAGGAGATACCTCTAGAGAAACAAAACCATCACAGTAGCGATACTTCTTTGCGTGAAAGTCAGAGCATGACGTTTCGTGAACACCCTTTAGAACGTCGCACGCATCCCTGACATCGACAACTGCAAGCTCTTCAAACAATTCTTCAACATCCTTACCCTTCATTCCGTTTAGGAACTGGTCGTAGGCGGAACTTGTTGCAAAGGCTTTAGCGAAGATTGCCGGGTTGGAGGTCACGCCACGAACACCCTGTTCAACAAGACGAGCAAGGGTGCCGTCATTCAACCAGTCCCTGCGGATGTTGTCGATCCAAGGGCTCTGTCCGTAGTCGTCAAACAGTGAATTAAGTCTGGTCACTTTTTCTCTCCAAGAACTCTCTCGACGTGAGAGACAACTGTCTGTGCATTGATGTTGAAGTAATCAAACACGTACGAACCTGGTGCAGAGATTCCGAAGGTGTCAATACCAATCGCTTCATCTACATACTTAGACCAACCAAG
>Ga0208742_1000015_pt1 | contig 81189 bp, 72 predicted proteins | sample CryBogCBH28Sep08_FD_184601 | JGI IMG/M metagenome (GOLD analysis project Ga0208742, IMG submission 184601) | Freshwater microbial communities from Crystal Bog, Wisconsin, USA - CBH28Sep08 (SPAdes) (version 2) | ecosystem: Environmental > Aquatic > Freshwater > Lake | place: Crystal Bog... | reverse complement strand
CGTGGACGGATGCCAATGGTCTTCCAAGACCCCTTTGGCTCAATCAACCCGGTTCTCCGGGTGGGTCACGCACTGCACCGTTCGCTCAAACTCCACCGCCCCGAATTGTCAAAGACTGAGCGTGACCAAGTGGCTGTGGAGCTCGCGAACGCAGTCGGGCTTGTCCCGGGCGAAGAAGTACTCGCTCGATTCCCGCACGAACTGTCCGGTGGACAACGCCAACGCCTTGGCTTTGCCCAAGCACTAGCTTCCAACCCTGCTTTAATTCTTGCCGACGAACCAGTTTCGATGTTGGACGTTTCGATTCGTATTGGGCTTCTAAACGTGATGCGCAAGCTTCGTGACGAGCAGGGTGCCTCGCTTTTGTATATCACTCACGACTTGGCCAGTGCTCGCTACGTAGCGGACCGAATGATTGTCCTCTACGCCGGACGGATTGTCGAAGAGGGAACGAGCGAAGAGGTAATTTCAGCTCCGCAACACCCGTATACGAAGCTCCTGATGGCGACCGCACCAGACCCTCGCTTGCCGCTCGGTGGAAGTGATGGCGCTGATGACCTCGGTGAACCACCCAAAGTCATTGACCCGGTAGCGGGCTGCCGATTCGCACCACGTTGTGCGCTGGCTACCGAAGAATGTCGGACCACCGACCCGGTGAAGGTTCAGATTTCGCCTTCGCATCACGCCGCTTGCTTTGCCGTAAAGGGCTAGAGATGGACCTTCTTCCCAAGCCTCAGCGATTCACCAAACTCGACGGATCCACAACTCTCGTATCGCCAATCAGTATTTATGCCTGGGAATGGCAGGGCGAGGTCGAGGCGTGGGCTAACGACCTTTCAAAGAGCACACAAGTCGACTTCGAGATTGTCGACACGGAAGATGCCGACATTGTCTTTTCCTACGCCAGTGATGTTTCCGGCTATCGACTCACCGTTGATGGCCAAGTGCGAATTGTTTGCTCGTGGAATGATGGCGCAGTTCAGGCGCTCTCAACTTTGCGTCAGTTAGGGCCAGATGACCTCTACACAGAGGAACGCTCATCCCTAACTGAAATTGAATTGCCAAATTGCGAAATTGAAGACTGGCCCGAATTCGGCTGGCGTGGGGCGCATTTAGATGTCTCAAGACACTTTTGGGATGTGCAGACAATCGAGCGGTACGTCGATTTACTCGCCATGCACAAGCTCAACGTCCTGCACCTCCATTTGAATGATGATCAGGGTTGGCGCGTTGAGATCCCTAACTGGCCAAAGTTGACATCCGTTGGAGCGTGGCGAGATGGATCGCCAATAGGTCACGAAGATGAAGACGTACGTGACACTGTAAGACACGGTGGCTTTTACACCCGTGAAGATCTCGAGCACATAGCGTCGTACTGTGCGGTTCGCGGAATTTCGGTCGTGCCTGAAATTGACCTTCCAGGTCACGCGCAAGCCGTACTCGCTGCGTATCCTGAACTAGGAAATCACCCTGACGAGAAGCTCGAAGTTTGGCAGCACTGGGGAATCTCCGATCACGTTCTGAATGTCAGTGAAGAAGCCTTAAATTTTGCAGTGGAAGTCGTCACCTATGTTGCCGACATCTTCCCCAACGCCACCGTTCATATTGGTGGAGATGAGTGTCCAACCACTGAATGGGAAGCGAGCGATCTGGCGCAACAAGTCATGGTTGAGCATGGCTTTGAATCTGCGCAGCAGCTGCAAGGACTATTCACCTCGAGATTGTGCGAAGCGCTCGAGACCGCCGGCCACCAAGTAATTGCGTGGGACGAAGTTTTAGACGCTGAAGTGCCAGAGACCACAGTGATCGCCGCTTGGCGCTCAGTCGAGAAGGCTATTGAGGCCGCCGAACGAGGTCACTACGTAGTGATGATGCCGATGCAATACGTCTACTTTGACTGGCTCTCGAGTGACAGTCCAGACGAACCAATTGCCGTGCACCCGGCCCCTTACGTGACCACGTGGGAAAAGACCTATTCCTTCGAGGTGATCCCGAGCGAACTTGACCCCATGCTCCGAAAGCAAATTCTCGGAACTCAAGCACAACTTTGGACCGAGTACATAACCACCCGTGATCGCCTGGATTACATGGCTTTCCCGAGGCTCTCAGCCTTCGCAGAAGTTGCATGGGGAACTAATGAAGATATGAATTCCTTCAAACCTCGATTAATTCGGCACCTAGACCGATTAACGGCGGCGGGAGTCAAATTCCGACAACTTGATACTCAGTGAGCGACGCCGAAGTTTTAGCGTCCTTGAGAGCCACGTTACCTAGTGGAAGTGAGCGGGCACTCCAAAGAATCGCAGTACTGACTCCCCACCAAATTGGGCAAACTTTACTGTCTTGCGGATTGAGCGAACAAGATGCCGATGTTGCTTCTAGTCAATGGGAAGAGTTTCTGGGCGAAGAGGAACTTGTCGCAGCACTGGCGTCAATAGAAACTTGGCTTGAGGCGAATTTTTCGCAAGTACGTCTTGACTTTCCAATTTGGGATGACCTTTTTGAACACGGAGCGAATGGTCGCTTTCTTTATCTCTACGCAGCGGCCCTCGGAGCTGAAAGAGTGTCGTCGTATCTGAATTCATTGGGCGTCTCCAAGGAAATCACTAAAGCAACTCTCGAAATTGTCCAACGTCATGTCGCAATCTACAAAATTAAGTGGGGCGAGCTTGGTACCGATGCTGGCTGGTGGCTCTTGTTGATGTTGCGTGGAGTTTTGTATCAGTGTGGCTCGTTGCAATATCACCGGCTAGAGATTGGTGTCTCTAACTTGGCGCCGAATCCATGGTTTGAAGAAGCCGAAGCGAAGAAACTTGGAGAAGGTTTTAACAAAGGCGACGAGGGCTTTGGTCTTCATATCCCTCAGCGGACTGATTTGAGTCCAGCTGCGGTTGAGGATTCATTCAAACTCGCGCAAACGACTTTCGATACCGCCTGGCCAACAAACGTTCGACGACTATTCACCCTTCAGTCTTGGTTGCTTGATCCGCAACTCAAAAGGTTTCTGAACCTAGACAGCAACATCGTTCAATTCCAAAATCGTTTCGAAATTTTGGGGAATCCGCCGGTGGCTGACGATGACACAATCGAGTTTGTATTTCGCCGGCCTGGAGTTCCCCTAAAGGACCTTCCACGAGAAAGTACCCTCCAGCGTGGAGTGCTGGAAGTCCTAGAGAGCGGTGGCCACTGGCACGCTGCAGCCGGTTGGCTCAAATAACTTGAGTATTAATAACACGAAGTTTTGTTAATTATTCACAATTCAAGTTGTTTTTTGTGAAAAAATAACATAGTCTTTTCCAATGGATTCGAAGCTTCGACGCGCCACCATTGCGGACAAATTGCGCACAAGCGGCGAGGCGTCCATTGTGGCATTAGCGAAGGAGTTCGGAACGTCAGAAATGACCATTCGTCGTGACTTGGACGCGCTGGAACTCGAAGGCCTGGCCCGGCGCTCGCGCGGTGGGGCAATCTCTGTTCAGAGTCGATCCTTTGAACCGCCAATCTTGCAACGCGCCTCGCATATGTCTGACGCAAAGTGTCGAATTGGCCAAGCTGCTGTGTCGTTACTTCGAAAAGACGAAACCGTCATTATTGACGTTGGTTCAACCACCCAGGCGATGGCGAGAGTCATTCCTGAGGACTTAAATCTCACGGTCATGACCAGTTCACTGCTGGTTGCTTCTGAACTGAGTGCCAAGCAAAATATTCGCACAGTTGTTAGCGGTGGGATAGTCCGCTCCGGAGAGTTATCTCTAATTGGATCTCGAGCGGTTGAGTCGTACGAAGACTTGAACTGCGATACGGCTTTCATCGGGGTAGCAGGTGTTAGCGCTGCTAAGGGACTCACCGAATACAACCTCGATGACTCAGCAGTGAAGCGTGCCGCCATGGCGGCGAGCCGGCGCATAGTTGTGCTGGCTGACGCAACCAAACTCGGAACCGTGGCGCTCGTTACGGTAGCGGCAGTGACCAAGATTGATATTTTGATAACTGACGCGAGCCCCGAAAATCCTGAAGTCCAATCGATTGCCAACATGGGTATTGAAATCATGTTTGTAAATCCCAACGAATAGGAGTAATACATGTCCAGATTTAAGAGCATTTTCCCCAACGTAGCCAAGCCGTTAATCGCTATGGCCCACGTGCCACCACTTCCCGGCACCCCCCTGTTTGACGAGAAGGCCGGTGTGCAAGGTCTGATTGACCACGTAAAGCGCGATACCGAGTTGCTCCTCGAGGGTGGTTTCGACGCCATCTTGTTCTGCAACGAAGGGGACCGTCCGTACAAACTGAACGCGGGACTCGAAGCGTCAGCCGTAATGACTCGAGTAACAACTGAGTGCAAGCCTACCGACCGCCCCTTTGGCGTGGACTACCTGTGGGACGCCCAGTGTGCTTTGGCGATTGCCGTTGGAACGGGTGCAAGCTTTATGCGTGAAGTCATCACTGGAGCTTGGGAATCAGACATGGGTCCGTGGAACCCTGACGCTGCCAAACTCCTGCGCGATCGTCGAGCTTTTGGCCGTGATGACCTCGGTATTTTCGCCAACATCACCCCAGAATTTGCTTCGAGCATTGGCAACCGCACCCCTGCTCAAGTGGCGAAGTCGACAGTGGTCTCCTCGCTCGCCGACGTCATCTTGGTCTCAGGCCCTATGGCTGGGTCTGAACCTGATGTTCGCACCGTCGCTGAGGTTCGTGAAGCCCTAGACCCAAGTATTCCGGTCTTGTTGAACACGGGCGCTAAGTCTGGAACCATCAAAGAATTTTTTAAGTACGCCGATGGTTGCATCGTGGGATCAGACTTGAAGCGTGACGGCTACACCTGGAATGAAGTTGACCCTGAGCGCGTGAAGCGCTTCGTGGACGCCGCTCGTTCATAGTGTCTCGTTCGTTGCTTCTCGGGATTGATCTCGGTTCTTCCGGGGTAAAGGCAATTTTGCTCGACCCCGAGCAGGGCATTGTCGCTTCTGCTTCACACGACGTTGACTTATTTAGCGACCACGTGGGCTGGGCCGAAGCTGACACGAATCAATGGTGGTCGGCAGTGGTGGCACTGGTCCCGCAACTTTTGAGTCAAGCCGATGCCGGTAAATCGGAAGTTGTTGGTATTGCAACTTCAGGAATGGTGCCCGCGGTGGTGTGCGTAGACGAATCGGGCACTGCGTTGCGACGAGCGATGTTGCAAAACGATGCCCGCGCCACCCTTGAAATCAATGAGTTACGCGCCGCGCTCGCCAATACTGACTTACTGAAACTCACTGGCTCTATTTTGAGCCAGCAATCCGTTTCGCCCACTGCACTCTGGCTCGCTCGAAATGAGCCATCGGTTTGGGGAAAGACCAAACATCTAGTTGGCTCCTACGACTGGTTACTCATGAAGATGGGCGCACCAGCTCACGTGGAAAAGAACTGGGCCCACGAGAGTGGTCTTTATGACCTTGAGCTGAATCCGCTACCAGTGGTCACTGCCGCTACCGGTGTCACTTGGCCAGCACTGGCTGAGGTGAAGACCCCCTCAACTCCAGTTGGGAATCTTTCGAGTGGGGCCGCAACCGAGCTAGGACTGCAATCTGGTACACCATTGTTTGTTGGTGGTGCCGACCATGTGCTTTCGGCCTACGGAGCCGGTCTTGTTAACGCTGGCGATGTCCTGGTCAAACTTGGGGGAGCGGGCGATATTTTGGCCGTGACCGAAGAGGTTTTTGTCGACTCACGGCTCTACCTCGACGCCCACCCGATTCCGGGCAAATGGCTACCGAACGGCTGCATGGCAACATCGGGTTCGCTGCTGCGCTGGGAGCAAGCACTCTTCGGTGGCGCTTCGCTAAGCGAACTTGATGATCAGGCCCAAAACGCGGAACCGGGCGCGCTGATTGCGTTGCCCTATTTCCTCGGCGAAAAAACTCCATTGCACGACCCCGACCTTAGAGGAGTTCTCGTTGGTCTTCACTTAGGTACGACTCGCGGAGACATCCACCGCGCGTTTCTTGAAGCAATCGCTTACGGCTTTAGAAGCCATTTCGAAATTCTTGCTGAAGGTGGGCTCCAAATTGGCAGCGTCAGAATCACGAACGGCGGTTCAAAGTCACGACTCTGGCGTGAGATTTTGGCAGACGTGTTAAATCGAGATTTGATTTCCATCATCAACCACCCCGGAGCCAGTTACGGTGCCGCGGTCATGGCCGGCTTGGGAAGTGGCGTAATCAAGGACTGGTCCTATGTTGCCGGCTCCCTCGAACAGGGTGAGGTCATCTCGCCCAACCCCGCTAACGTGGCTCGCTACGCTGAGCGGTACGAAGAATTTGTGGCGCTTACCGCGGCCACGACGGAATTTTCACACTTATTAGCTAGGAGTAAATCATGAGTTCACCTATCGCAGCCGTTACTGGGGCGGGATCTGGAATCGGCAAAGCCATTGCGCTCGAACTGTCACGTCGTGGATACTTTGTTGTCGTAACTGATCTAAACCTTGACGCGGCCACCGCGGTCGCTAACGAAATTGGAGCGGCACAAGCTATGAAGCTTGACGTTCGCGACCCTAAGCAGTGTGAAACAGTCGTCAACGAAATCGTTACCGAGCACGGTGCTCTTGACGTCTGGGTTTCTAATGCTGGAGTTTCCAAGATGCAGCGTTTTGTTGATATCAGCCCCGAGGACTTGGCCTTCAACTTTGAAATCAACACCTACGGGGTCTTTTACTGTGGTCAAGCCGCTGCTAAGGCCATGATCAAGCTCGGGAAGATTGGCCGAATCATCAATACCGCATCAATGGCCTCCAAGCAAGGCCGCGTACCGTTCTTGGCTGACTATGTAGCCTCGAAATTTGCGGTATTGGGCTTGACGCAAGCCATGGCATTCGAACTCGCTCCTCACAACATACGCGTGAACTGCGTTTGCCCCGGATTTGTAGCAACCCCAATGCAGACGCGTGAACTGGCATGGGAGGCTGAATTGAGTGGATCGACTCCAGGGAAGGTTAAGCAGAGCTGGATTGACGCAACTCCACTCGCAAGACTGCAGACTCCCGAGGATGTTGCAAAGGTTGTTGGTTTTCTTGCCTCCGATGACGCCGAGTTCATTACCGGAGAAGCAATCTCCGTTAATGGTGGCGCGTACATGGACTAGCCACTCGCACGCACAGAGGTCGGTCCAAGCATTTAGCTCTTTACGTAAGGTGCATGCTCCTAGAATGTTTTGATGAGCCAGCACCCTACGCCTCGTTCGACCGACGTCACTCTCGGTAAGGGGAGAGCGCCCGCTCGCGCCATGTTGCGCGCGATGGGCTTGCAGGACGAAGATATGGCGAAGCCGCAGATCGGTGTCGCCTCCAGCTGGAACGAGGTAACGCCCTGTAATTTGCCACTTGAGCGACTCGCCAAGCGTGCCAAGGTAGCGGTGCGAGACAGCGGCGGAGTGCCATTCGAATTCGTGACGATTGCTGTCTCTGACGGAATTTCGATGGGTCACGAGGGCATGCGTGCCTCGTTGGTGTCTCGCGAGGTGATTGCGGACTCGGTTGAGACCGTGATGCACGCCGAGCGCTTCGACGCCATGGTGACTTTGGCCGGCTGTGACAAGTCTCTGCCGGGAATGTTGATGGCAGCGGCCCGACTAGATGTACCGAACGTGTTTTTGTACGGCGGAACGATTATGCCCGGAAATCTAAACGGTGAAGCTCTCGATATCACGTCAGTTTTTGAAGCAGTTGGAGCAAATGCTGTTGGGAAAATGACCGACGAAGAACTCAAGGCCATTGAATGTGCAGCGTGTCCTGGAGAAGGTAGTTGTGCGGGAATGTTTACCGCCAACACCATGGCCAGTGTCGGTGAAGCGCTTGGAATGTCACTTCTGGGATCTGCTTCGGCGCCTTCCATTGATGGACGTCGCGATGAGTACGCGTACAAGTCGGGCCAAGCAGTTCTGAACTTGCTCGATAAGGGCATTACGGCACGTCAGATCATCACCAAGCCCGCCTTAGAGAATGCAATTGCGGTCGTCATGGCACTGGGTGGTTCCACTAACGCTGTTCTTCACTTACTCGCAATCGCTCACGAGGCACGCGTCGAACTCGAACTTGACGACTTCAACAAGATCGCTAAGCGAGTTCCTCACATTGCCGATACCAAGCCGCACGGTAAGTACCACATGAGTGACCTAGACCGAATTGGTGGAGTGCCGGTGGTTCTGAATCACTTACTTGAGGCTGGGCTTTTGCACGGAGATGTCATGACCGTTTCGGGTAAGACTATGGCAGAGAATTTGGCTGAACTCAATGCTCCCGCTCCCGATGGAGACGTTGTTCACCCACTTTCTAACCCCATCAACGCTCAAGGTGGAATTGCCATCCTTACGGGATCGCTCGCACCTAAGGGTGCGGTGGTGAAAGTCGCGGGTATTGACAAGCTGCAATTCACCGGCACCGCTCGAGTCTTCGACGGCGAGGACGCGGCAATGGCAGCAATTATGGCCAATGAAATACAGCCGAACACGGTTGTTGTCATTCGATACGAGGGTCCAAAAGCGGGTCCGGGTATGCGAGAAATGTTGGCGGTCACCGGTGCCATGAAGGGTGTTGGTCGAGGCGCAGACTGTGCCCTGATCACGGATGGCCGATTTAGTGGTGGAACGCACGGATTCTGTGTTGGCCATGTCGCTCCCGAAGCCCTTGACGGAGGCCCTATTGGCCTTATTGAAGATGGCGACACTATCGCCATTGACGTTTCGGCTCTCAGTATTGACCTCTTGGTTGAGCCCGCTGAGCTTGAAGCCCGCCGCTCCCGACAGAAGCCCTTCGTGCCGAGGTACACCACTGGTGTACTGGACAAGTTCGCTCGCCTCGTTCAGGGAGCGGAAAAGGGCGCCGTAACTTCTCGGTAATTAAGTTGTTGCTGAGAGTGACAATGTGCCAAGATGAAGACGTGAAAATGAACCGTGATGTGGTGGTGGTGCTAGGCGCTCGGCGCCGGTAACTCGACCATCTCGTCGTACCGGAGCCTCCCAAAAAAGGGAGGCTTTTTTGTTTATAGGAATGAAAGGACAGGCAATGAAACTCACCGGCGCACAGGCCCTCATTAAGAGCCTCGAGCAAGAGGGCGTAGAGACCATCTTTGGTCTACCCGGTGGAGCGATCCTGCCCGTGTACGACCCAATTCGCGAGTCTTCCATTCGCCACGTACTAGTCCGACACGAGCAAGGTGCTGGACACATGGCCGAAGGGTACGCACTTGCTACCGGCAAGCCCGGTGTCGCGATGGTGACCAGTGGTCCAGGGGCGACCAATATTGTCACCCCAATCGCCAATGCCCACATGGACTCCACTCCACTCGTCGTAATTACCGGTCAGGTTGCCTCGGCTTCGATCGGTACTGACGCCTTCCAGGAGTGTGACATTACGGGTATCACGATGGGAATCACGAAGCATAACTTCTTGATCACTCACGCCGACGAAATTCCACGTGTCGTCGCTTCAGCGTTTTACATTGCCACCACCGGTCGACCGGGCCCAGTACTGATTGACTTTCCCAAAGACATTGCTCAATCGGAAATGGAATGGTGGTACCCCGAGTCAGTCGACGAATATGACCTTCTGGGATACAAGCCAGAAATTGTCCTCGATCAAACCAGCATCGATGCAGCCGTGGCACTTATTAACGCTTCCGAGCGCCCAGTTCTGTACGTTGGTGGCGGCACCTTGAAGTCCAACGCCAGCCAACAGCTATTGGCCTTTGCCGAGCGCACCAAGATGCCCGTAGTGACCACGTTGATGGCTCGAGGTGCTTTTCCTGACAGTCACAAGCAGCACCTCGGCATGCCGGGTATGCACGGAACCTATTCAGCGGTGACGGCCATTCAGAAGTCTGATCTGTTGATTTCATTGGGTGCTCGCTTCGACGACCGCGTGACCGGAAAGGTGTCAGCTTTCGCCGCGGGGGCCAAGATTATTCACGTTGACATCGACCCCGCTGAATTCAACAAGGTGAAGATCGCCACGGTCGCCGTGAAGAGTGACATCGCAACTGCCCTTGAAGCATTCGACGCCGCCATGGCGATGCCTAAGAATCTGGATCCCTGGTGGGAGACCTTGCACGGGTGGATGGAGAAGTACCCACTGGTCTATGCGCCAACTGACGACCCGGCCCTGCTTCGTCCTCAGGAAATCATTGAGGCAATTGCTGCGTCAGCGAAGCCTGGCACAATCGTTTCTTCTGGAGTTGGTCAGCACCAGATGTGGACCAGTCACTTCTGGAAGTTTGAGGAACCTCGTACTTGGATCAACTCAGGCGGCGCGGGCACGATGGGATTCGGAGTGCCAGCGGCTATTGGAGCCAAGGCCGCCATGCCCGATCGCGACGTCTGGTGTATCGATGGTGACGGTTGTTTCCAAATGACTGCCCAAGAACTAGTAACGGCTACCTCCGAGGGATTTCCAATCAAGGTGGCAATCTTGAATAATGCCTATCTCGGCATGGTTCGTCAGTGGCAAGAGATGTTCTACGAGGAGCGCTTCTCCGAGGTGTTCTTAGACGCAGATCTGCCCGACTACGTAAAGTGGGCCGAGTCCATGGGCGCTGTTGGACTGCGTGCGCGCACCATCGAAGAGATGCACGACGCGATTCGTCAAGCGAACGAGATTACCGATCGCTCGGTAGTCATCGACTTTCGAACCCCAGCTTCGGAAAAGGTGTTCCCAATGGTGGCTGCGGGAGCATCGAACGACGACATCATGGTCCACCCGCTACAGGAGGCAAAGTAATGGCACCCGAGCCCTTCCTTGGTGATGTAGACCGCACGCCGGTCACGCACCACATACTTTCAGTTCTCGTTGAGAACAAGGCTGGTGTGTTGGCCCGTATCGCTGGACTTTTTGCTCGCCGGGGCTTCAACATTTACTCTTTGGCGGTGGCGCCGTCCGAAGGGCAGGCTCGTTTCTCTCGCGTGACCATCGTGGTTGATGCAGAATCGGCCCCCTTGGAACAAGTTGTTGGCCAGCTCAACAAGTTGATCAATGTGGTAGCCATCGATGACATCGCTCCCAAGGACGCCCTCGAGAGGGAACTCCTGCTCGCCACCGTGCAACTCGACGATGAAAATCGGGGGAGAGTCCTTGGGCTCGTTGAGGTGGCCAACGCCTCAATCGTGGACGCTGACGCAGATTCGCTGACCCTGATGCTGGCTGGCACTCCTAGTGCCTGTGACGAACTGGAACGGGCCCTTGAGGGTTTTGCTCAAGTGGAGATACACCGGACGGGTCGCGTGGCATTACCTAGACTTACAAAGACCGAAGAGAACTAAGGAATAAAGGAAAATCATGACCACTCTGTTCTACAAAGAAGACGCCAAGCCGGAGTTCTTGAAGGATAAGAAGATCGCCATCTTGGGTTACGGCTCACAGGGCCACGCTCACGCACTGAACCTCCACGAGTCGGGGTACGACGTCCGAGTCGGCCTGCGTGATGGTTCGAGCTCGATTGCGAAAGCCGAGCAGGCGGGACTTCGCGTCACCAACATGGCTAAGGCCTGTGAAGAGGCTGATGTCATCATGATGCTCGTACCTGATACCGATCAGAAGAAGACCTACGACGAGGCAGTTGCCCCTCACCTCACCGCGGGCAAGTGCCTCTTGTTCGCCCACGGATTCAATATCCGCTTTGGTCTCATTAACCCTCCTGCCGACGTCGATGTCGCAATGGTTGCGCCCAAGGGACCTGGTCACCTCGTTCGTCGTACCTACAAAGAAGGCGGCGGAGTACCCGCACTTATCGCGGTGCACCAAGATGCCACCGGTAACGCTCACAACATTGCGTTGGCCTACGCCGACGGAATCGGCGCAACTCGCGCCGGTGTACTCGAGACCACCTTTACCGAAGAAACCGAAACCGACCTATTTGGTGAGCAGGCAGTCCTGTGTGGTGGGGTTTCGGCCCTTGTTAAGGCGGGTTACGAAACCTTGGTCGAAGCTGGCTACCAGCCCGAAAGTGCGTACTTCGAGTGTCTGCATGAACTCAAGCTCATTGTGGACTTGATGTACGAAGAGGGTATTACCGGAATGCGTTTCAGTGTTTCAGATACTGCTGAATACGGAGACCTCACTCGCGGTCCTCGGGTAATTACCGAATCGGTTAAGCACGAGATGAAGAAAATTCTGACCGAAATCCAAGATGGCACCTTTGCTAACGAGTGGATCAAGGAGAACGAAATTGATCGTCCTCGTTACCGTGAACTCCGTGAAGCCGGCAAGAAACACCCCATCGAAGAGATTGGCAAGAAGCTGCGCGCCATGATGCCCTTCGTTTCAGCGGGTAAGCAGAAGGTGGCCGAAGTCTCAGGTGGAGACACCGACAACTAGTTCATCGCGTTATTGATTCTCGATGATGTAGTCAATACAAGCAGTGAGCTTGGTGACGTCATCGGGGTCGATAGCCGGGAACATCGCAATTCGCAACTGATTACGACCCAATTTGCGATAGGGATCAGTGTCCACCACGCCATTGGCGCGCAGGGTTTTGGCAATCATGTTGGCGTCAATTGATTCATCGAAGTCGATGGTGCCAATCACGTTCGAACGCTCAGAAGGGTTCGTTACGAATGGTGTGGCGTATGAGGAAGCCTCGGCCCACGAGTAGAGACGCTTAGCTGACTCGGCAGAACGTCCAGCGGAGAAGCTGAGGCCACCGTTGGAGTTCATCCAGTCAATTTGTGATGCGAGTAAGTGAATAGTCGCCAGAGCCGGTGTGTTGTAAGTCTGGTTTAGACGTGAATTGTCGAGGGCAATTTTCAGGTCTAAAAAGGCAGGCGTCCACCGACCCGATGCGGCCAGCTTTTCAATGCGCTCAACCGCTGCTGGTGAACAGAGTGCCAACCAGAGGCCACCATCACTGGCGAATGATTTCTGCGGCGCGAAGTAGTAGCAGTCAAATTGGGTGGGGTCGACCATTAGGCCACCCGCAGCCGAAGTGGCGTCAACGGCAACGATTCCCGATGCACCCTTTGGGCGAGTGATGGGCATCATGACGCCAGTCGAGGTTTCGTTGTGGGTCAAGGCGTACAGATCGACTCCGGCATTGGCCACCGCTTCGGGGTGGGTTCCAACTTCACTCTTAATAATTTCCGGGTCACTGAGGTGTGGCGCCTCTTTGGCGGCACTGGCAAACTTTGAGGAGAATTCACCGAAGCTCAGGTGCTGTGATTTTTGCTCGATGAGGTGGAAGGTGGCTGCATCCCAGAACGCGGTTGAGCCTCCGTTACCGAGGAGAACTTCGTAACCTTCGGGCAGATTGAATAGGGCCCGCAGTCCGTCTCGTACCTCTGCGACCTTGCTCTTCACGGTGTTCTGACGGTGACTCGTTCCCATGTAAGTAGGGGCGTCTTTTACGAGGCGGTCGAGCTGCTCTTGGCGCACCTTCGAAGGACCAGCGCCAAAGCGTCCGTCGTTGGGCAAAAGGTTGGCGGGAATCTGAAGGGGGGTGTCGGAACTCATACACTTATTCTTACGGATTTCCACGGGAGTAAATCATGTCGCCACGCCTTAGTCACCTGTTAGCCGGTTTATCGCCGAGTGCGACCTTGGCGGTTGACGCCAAGGCCAAGGCCCTAAAGGCCGCGGGTGAACCGGTCATTGGCTACGGTGCCGGAGAACCGGACTTTCCCACTCCTGCCCATATCGTCGAAGCGGCTTCGAAGGCGTGTTTTGATGTGGCGAACCACAAGTACACCCCAACACCGGGACTCCCGGAGTTGCGAGAGGCGATCGCGAAAAAGACCCTCCGAGACACCGGACTGTCCATCAAGCCGAGCCAAGTTCTCGTCACCAACGGTGGAAAGCACGCGGTGGCCACCGCCTACATGACTCTGCTTAACCCCGGTGACGAAGTTCTTATTCCAGCGCCATTTTGGACCACCTACCCCGAGGCGGTGTACCTCACGGGAGCCAAGCCGGTTGCGGTGCCTACTAGCGAAGCAAATGGTTTTCGCGTAACGGTTGAGGACTTAGAAAAGTACCGCACCCCGAAAACCAAGTTGTTGACCTTCGTTTCGCCATCCAATCCAACTGGAGCGGTCGTTTCGCCCGATGAAGTAGCAGCCATTGGTCGATGGGCCGCCGAGCACGACATCTGGGTTCTCGCCGACGAGATCTATGAGCACCTGGTCTATGGGTCGGCAGAAAATGTTTCGATGCCAGTTGTCGCTCCCGAACTCGGTGATCGCTGGGTCGTTGTAAATGGCGTGGCGAAGACCTACGCCATGACGGGTTGGCGAGTCGGCTGGATGGTCGGGCCTCAAGACGTCATGGACACGGCCATTACTTACCAAAGCCAGACCACCTCGAACATCTCGAACATATCGCAGCGAGCAGCGGTGGCTGCCCTCGAGGGAGACCTCTCGGCCGTAATGGAGATGCGTTCAGCTTTTGATCGCCGTCGTCAGGTGATGACTCGGATGCTCAACGAAATCGACGGCATCACCTGCGCTGAGCCAGAGGGAGCCTTCTACTGCTTCGCGAACGTGCAGGGACTCTTGGGCCGTTCACTCTCGGGCCGAGTATCGGAGAGTTCGGCTGACTTGGCCGCGTACTTACTTGAAGCGGTCAAGGTTGCCGTAGTTCCCGGCGAGGCTTTCGGGGCACCCGGGTTCGTACGTCTGAGCTACGCGCTGAACGACGCCGACTTGGCCGAGGGCCTCGAGCGCGTCGCTCAGTTCGTCGCCAAGGGTTAATCCTTCGATTTTTCCTTTAGGCTGGGGGCTACCCCCAACGAAAGGCAGTACGTGGCACGCGTTCTGGTAACCGAAGAAATCGCCAATTCAGGACTTGAAGAATTACGTCAAGCCGGACACGAAGTCGATATTCGACTCGGACTCTCGCCAGCAGAACTCCTCGAGGCAATTGTCGGTGCTCACGCACTCATCATTCGTTCCTCCACCCAAGTGGACGCCGCCACGCTCGAAGCGGGCAAGGATTTGATCGTGGTTGGTCGCGCCGGAATTGGGCTCGATAACGTAGACGTGAACCGTGCAACCGAACTCGGCGTGATGGTCGTAAACGCTCCGGTGTCGAATATTCTCTCGGCCGCCGAGCAGACGATGGCTCTGCTACTCAGCCAAGCCCGAAACATTCCTCAAGCGCACTCTGCTCTGAAGCAGGGAAAGTGGGAACGCTCAAAGTGGGAGGGCGTGGAACTCCATGGCAAGACTCTTGGTGTAATTGGCCTTGGGAAAATTGGCGCACTCGTCGCTACCCGCGCTGCGGCTTTTGGCATGCGCTTGGTTGCCTACGATCCCTTTATCTCCGAAGAGCGTGCTCGGGCCATGGGAGTACAACTCATGACCCTGGATCAATTACTGAGCGAAAGTGACTTCATCACGATTCACTTGCCCAAGAACAAGGAAACCACCAACCTCTTAAATGCAGAGTCTCTCAAGAAGACCAAGCCCGGGGTGCGCATTATTAATGTTGCGCGCGGTGGCATTGTAAATGAGGCCGACTTGGCCGCGGCCATTACCGCTGGTCACGTCCAGGGGGCAGCACTCGACGTTTTCGAAAAAGAGCCCACGACTGAGTCGCCATTGTTTGAACTTACCTCAGTCGTTGTTGTGCCTCACCTCGGTGCCTCAACAGCAGAAGCGCAAGACAAGGCTGGAATAACCATCGCTGAGCAGGTTCAGCTCGCCCTCGCCGGCGACTTTGTTCCGTTTGCCGTGAACGTTTCGGCGGGTGAAGTATCAAACACCGTTCGTCCATTTATGGGCCTCGCCGAGCTCTTGGGTCGATTCCTGGGTGGATTGCTTGACGGTGAGCCCGCAGATATGGAAATTTTCTATCAGGGTGAACTCGCTGGTGTATCAAACAAAATTTTGACCCTGTGTGCGCTCAAGGGACTCTTTAGCTCGACTGGCCACGAAGGTGTCTCATTCGTGAATGCTCCGAAGCAGGCCGACGAACACGGCGTAACGGTTTCGGAAGTCGCTTCTGCCGAGAGCCCCGAATTTGTCAATGTCATCACCGTCCGTTCAGGTGAACACTCAGTATCGGGAACATTGTTGACATTGGCGACAAGGGTCGAAATGCGAATTGTTTCGATTGATGGTCACAGCGTCGAAATCACCCCAACGACTCACATGCTGGTTGTGCGAAACAACGACAAGCCGGGCATGATTGGTCGTGTCGGAACTGTGCTTGGTGGAGAGGGAATTTCAATCGATCAGATGTCGGTTGCCCCGAACCCCAATGCCAAGACGGCACTCATGGTCCTTTCGACGCCAAGCGCCACGCCAAAATCGGTCGTGGATGCGCTCAACGCGTCCGAGGGACTATTTGGAATTCACGTCATCACCCTGAAGTAGGGGATGGAGGAGGCTAGTCCTCTGGGTCAAAGGGCACGATTGGCGCAATTGCGTCCAAGCGGGCCATAACCTCATCGGTCAAGAGTGGCAAGACGTCAAGAGCCTTCATGTTTTCGTGGACTTGCTCAACGTTCGAAGCGCCGGTGATGACCGTCGACACGTGCTCATTCTTGACACACCAAGCAATCGAGAGTGCCGCCAGTGAAACGCCCAGTTCGTCACTGATCTTCTTCAGTTCAGCAACCTTGGCGTTGGTCTTGGGGTTAGTCAAGATTCCCTTGAGCCACTCGTAGCCAGGTAGTGAGGCGCGTGAACCCTCGGGTACTCCATTGAGATACTTACCCGTCAGGAGACCTGAAGCCAATGGTGACCAAATCGTGGTTCCCAGACCAATGTCCTCGTAGAGGCGAGCGTATTCAACCTCAAAGCGCTGGCGGTGCAGCAAGTTGTACTGAGGTTGCTCCATAACAGGCTTGTGAAGATTGTGCTTGTCAGCGATGTGCCAGGCTGCGCGAATTTCGTCGGCACTCCATTCACTCGTACCCCAGTAGAGGGCCTGGCCGCGAGTAATCATGTCACTCATGGCCCAAACGGTCTCTTCAATAGGTGTGTTCTTGTCGGGACGGTGACAGAAGACTAGATCGACGAAGTCCATCTGCAAACGCTCAAGTGAGCCTTCGATGGCTTGGGTCAAGTACTTGCGGTTAAGGGTGTTCTTCATGTTGGGCATGTTGTGAATACCCCAGTAGAGCTTGGTTGAAATGACGTACTCGTGTCGGGCCCAACCAAGTTCCTTGATGGCTGCTCCCATGACCGATTCGCTGCGACCAGCTTCGTACCCTTCGGCGTTGTCGAAGAAGTTCACGCCAGCCTGCTTGGCTGCGTCCATTGATTCGGCAGCGAGTTTGACTGACTCGAGCTGGCCCTGCTTGGCGAAGGTGACCCACGATCCAAAGGAGAGGGCGCTGACCTGTAGGCCCGAACGGCCCAATCGACGATAAATCATTTCTGCCATGGTGGCTCCTTTATGAATTACGGGTCGGCACTGCTGGCCAGACCTGATACGAGAAAGTGCGAGGACGACGCGACTGTTTAAAAATGAGGGCGAAGAGGGCGAGGAAGAAACCACCCACTACCAACACCAAGATTTTTGCCACAGTTTTGACGATGCCCACAACTGCGAGGTTAGCCCTTATGGCACTCGACAGACTCGCTCGGGTGAGAGTAGGGTTGAGGTCGTGACGACCTTTGCCTTGCTACTAGTGAACTAGGGCCGGGCACCAACACGTCCGCCCCCGCTAAGGCGGGGGATTTTTTATTTACCGAGGAGATTAAAGGAAATGCGAAAGAAGCACCAGCAGCCAAGCGCGATGCCCTTTTCGAAGTACCGAGCCACCGTCCCGGTAGATCTACGTGACCGCACTTGGCCGGACCGGCGACTCACCCACGCTCCTCGCTGGTGTTCGGTCGATCTTCGCGATGGCAACCAGGCGCTTATTGACCCGATGGACCTGGAGCGCAAGAACGCCATGTTCCAGCATTTGGTGAGTATGGGTTTTAAGGAAATAGAAGTAGGTTTTCCTTCCGCCTCGCAACCAGACTTCGACTTTGTTCGACACATCATCGAAAACGACTTGATTCCTGAAGACGTAACGATTCAAGTTTTAACGCAGTGCCGACCCGATCTCATTGAGCGGACCTACGAGTCTCTTAATGGAGTGCACCGCGCAATTGTTCACTTCTATAACTCGACCTCAACTTTGCAGCGTCGAGTCGTTTTCGGACTCGATAAGGCGGGCATCACGAAAATTGCAACCGACGCCGCTGCACTGTGCCTAACGCTCGAAGCGACCTCTCCGACTACCGAATTCTTTTATGAGTACTCACCCGAGAGTTACACCGGTACCGAACTGGACTATGCGCTGGAAGTGTGTAACGCGGTGATGGATGTAATCAAGCCGACCCACGAACGTCCACTAATCCTGAATCTTCCCGCCACAGTGGAGATGTACACCCCGAACCTTTACGCGGATTCCATAGAATATTTCCTGCGGCATATCAATAACCGCGATGCGGTGATCTTGTCGCTTCACCCCCACAACGACCGTGGAACCGGCGTGGCCGCAGCAGAATTAGGAGTTCTGGCGGGAGCTGACCGCGTGGAGGGAACACTCTTTGGCAACGGGGAGCGAACGGGCAACGTCGACGTAATCAATCTGGCCCTAAACCTCTTTAGTCAAGGAATTGATCCGGAACTTGACATCTCAGATATCGACAAGGCCAAGCACGTTGCTGAATACGCCAACCGCCTTCCGATTCACATGCGCCACCCCTACGTCGGGGAACTCGTTTACACGGCTTTCTCCGGGTCACACCAAGACGCCATCAAGAAGGGAATGTCGGCTATCGGTGAGGAATACGAAGTTTGGGAGGTCCCGTATCTGCCCATCGACCCCAAACACACGGGTCGCACCTACGAGGCAATTATTCGAGTGAACTCCCAGTCTGGTAAAGCCGGTCCCGCGTACGTATTGCAGTCTGAGCACGGGCTAGAGATGCCACGTGCGATGCAAGTTGAGTTCCAACGTGCCGTCCAGGAGCGGACCGAAAAGTCCGGAACAGAAATTTCTCCGGCGGAAATTTGGGACGTCTTCACCACCACCTACACCCCGAGCAACCCGACTATCCAGTTGCTCTCCAGTGAAGTCGTGGCCGATAAGAACCAAACTCGAATTACCGCTCAACTCATTGTGAGTGGGAACCAAGTCACCGTTACGGGCGAAGGCAATGGCCCAATCGACGCGATGATGGATGCGCTTCGCCGCGAGTTGAATGTGAATTTCACCGTTCGCGATTACCACGAACACGCTCTCACCGCGGGTTCGTCGGCCTCGGCGGTGGCTTATGTAGAGGCTGAAAGCCAAGACGGAGCGACCTGGTGGGGAGTTGGTCTCAGTTCCTCAATCTTGGATGCTTCGCTCGAGGCGGTCGTTTCGGCAGCCAACCGACGTCGAGGTTAGGTTTACTTTTCGCGAAGCGAAGAGTTGAGGCCGTGCGAAGCGTGCTTGCTCTCGTACTCAGAAATTGAATCGGCCTGTCTTAAGGTGAGGCCGATGTCATCCCAGCCTTGGAGCAAACGCTCTTGGGTGATGGGGTCCATAGCGAAGGTCGACCGCCAGTTGAGCTCTGGGAGAGTTACTTCAAGAGTTTGCACGTCGACGACGATTTGAGTTTGCGGCGCATCTTCAATCATTTTTTGTAAATCTTCAACGGCTTCTGGAGAGAGCTGAACGATTACAAGACCTTGCTTAGAGGAGTTGTTGCGAAAGATGTCCCCGAAAGATGGTGCAATCACCGCCTCGAAGCCGTAATCCATGAGGGCCCAAACTGCGTGTTCCCGTGAAGATCCGGTGCCAAATCTCGGACCGGCTACCAGAACTTTGGCCCCTTGAAACTGGGGCTGATTCAAAACAAAGGTGGGGTCTTCCCGCCACTCACTGAAGAGTCCGCGTCCAAAGCCGGTGCGCTCGACTCGCTTTAACCATTCTGAGGGAATGATCTGGTCGGTGTCTACATCTGAACGTCGCAGCGCTACGCCCGTTCCCTTCACTTCCGTGACGGCCTTCATGCGGGGACCTCGTCAGGGGTAGCGAATCGTCCGAGAAGGGCAGTCGCGGCTGCGACTTCGGGGGAGAGGAGGTGTGTGCGCCCGTTGCGACCCTGACGACCCTCAAAGTTACGGTTTGAGGTCGAAGCACTGCGCTGTCCAGGAGTGAGCTGGTCGGGGTTCATGCCCAAGCACATTGAACATCCTGGTTCGCGCCATTCAAATCCGGCCTTCTCGAAAATCTTGTCGAGACCTTCATTTTCCGCTTGGATTTTTACTCGGTGAGACCCAGGGACCACCAGAGCTCGAACGGAAGGGGCGACATGTCCGCGAGAGGCCACTGAGGCTGCGGCGCGCAAGTCCTCAATCCGGGAGTTTGTGCATGAACCAATAAACACCACGTCTACTGGAATTTCACGCATGGGGGTCTTGGGTGTCAGACCCATGTATTCGAGGCTGCGTTCAGCTGACGCACGCTCTTGGGGGTCGGTGAAGGTCGAGGGGTCAGGTACGACGCCATCGATTGCGACAACCTGTGCAGGGTTGGTGCCCCACGTCATAGACGGTTTAATCGCGGAGGCTTCAATCACGACTTCTTTGTCAAAGGTGGCATCGGCATCGCTTACCCACTTGCCCCAACTCTCGGCCAACGCTTCGAAGTTAGACATATCGATGTTCGGACGGTTCTTCAGGTAGTCAATAGTGGTTTCGTCGACCCCGATTAGTCCTGCGCGCGCGCCAGCTTCAATTGACATGTTGCAAATCGTCATGCGACCCTCCATAGAGAGTTGCGAGATGGCTTTTCCACGGTATTCGACGACATAACCCGCACCACCTCCGGTGCCGAGTCGTTGAACGATGGCGAGAACGACATCTTTGGCCGTCACACCCGCGGGGAGGTCACCATTGATGGTGACGGCCATGGTCTGGGCTTTTTGTTGCGGAAGGGTCTGGGTGGCCAGAACGTGTTCGACTTCGCTTGTCCCGATACCAAAGGCCAGTGCACCAAAGGCTCCGTGGGTCGAGGTGTGGGAGTCACCACAAACAATGGTCATCCCCGGCTGGGTTACACCCAGCTCTGGTCCAATGACGTGAACAATGCCCTGGTTTTCGTGGCCGCGTGGAAAGAGCGTTACTCCGAACTCGTGGCAGTTCTCGTTGAGCGCTTCGAGCTGCTTTTTTGAAGTTGGATCAGCTACCGGAACCGAAAGCGGCTCAGTGGGCACATTGTGGTCCGCGGTGGCCAGAGTGAGGTCGGGTCGACGAACCTTTCGGTTGTTTAGGCGAAGCCCATCAAAGGCCTGCGGGCTGGTTACTTCGTGGACTAAGTGAAGGTCAATGTAGAGCAGCGCTGGCTCGCCCTCGGGGGCGAGTACGAGGTGTTCATCCCAGAGCTTCTCGTAGAGCGTTTTCCCCATTACCGAATGGCGTGAATTGTCACGGTCAAGGTACCCGATGGTGCGTCATAGCGAACAACGTCACCAACCTTGTTGCCTAGAAGAGCTGAGCCCAGGGGGGAGGTTGGCGAAGCCACGAGGACGCCGTCAGGCTTTTCTTCAATACTTCCGATAAAGAATTCTTGCGCATCGTCTTCGCTGTCACCTTCGTAGATAACTGCAACGATTGAGGCGTGTTGGACCTCATTAGCGGTCTCGTCACGTTCGACGATTTCGTGGTTGCGAATGACTTGGTCGATTTGACGGATTCGGGACTCCATCTTGCCCTGGTCATCTTTGGCCGCGTGGTAGTCACCATTCTCCGAAAGGTCGCCAAGCAGTCGGGCAGCCTCAATAACGCGGGCGATTTCTGTCCGCCCGACGGTGGTCAGGTGGTGGTATTCAGCCTGGAGCTTTTCGAGTGTTTCTTTTGTAATTCGGTGGATTTCGCCAGCCATGGCCGTTCCTTGGTCTTAGGTAGTCCAAATTGTACCGTGAAACCTAGTTTTTCTCCCCAGTCGTTTTGCCCTGAGAGGCGAAGTCAAGCAAAATGGATGTTGAGGAGGAGTCATGGTTACACATCGCGTTGCCGTACTGGGAGGCGACGGGATTGGTCCTGAGGTCACCTCCGCCGCCCTAGAAGTCGTTTCCGCCCTTGGCGTCCACCTTGAGACCACCGACTTTGATCTCGGTGCCGCACGATTCCTTCGCGATGGCTTCGTCCTCGATGACACCACTCTTGAATCACTTCGTTCCTTCGACGCCATCATGCTCGGTGCAATTGGACCCGCCATTGGGGACACCAGAATTCCAGGGGGAACTCTTGAGCGCGGCCTTCTTCTCAAGATGCGCTTTGGGTTAGATCTCTTTATTAATTACCGACCCTTTTATGGAGTAGCGGGGTCACTGGCTGAAGGTTGCGATTTTGCAATCGTCCGTGAAAATACCGAAGGTCCGTACGCCGGTGAAGGTGGAACACTTCGATACGGAACGCCAAACGAAGTTGCTACCCAGGGCTCGGTTAACACTCGATTCGGAGTCGAACGTTGTGTCCGTTACGCCTTTGAGCGCGCCACTGCTCGCGAGGTCAAGAAGGTAACTCTGGTGCACAAGACCAACGTCTTGACTTTTGCGGGCGACCTCTGGAGCCGCGTGGTGGCTGAGGTATCAACTGAGTATCCCAATGTTGAAGTTGATTACAACCACGTAGACGCAGCTTGTATCTATCTCGTTGAACAACCCGAGCGGTATTCCATCATCGTTACCGACAACCTCTTTGGCGATATCCTGTCGGACCTCGCCGGGTCGGTAACTGGAGGAATCGGGTACGCCGCTAGCGCCAACCTCAATCCCGCCAGGACTGGGGCATCGCTCTTCGAGCCCGTTCACGGAGCGGCCCATGACATTGCCGGTCAGAACAAAGCCAATCCGCTGGCCGCCGTTTCTTCGGCGGCTCTCATGCTCGAGCATCTTGGTGAAACTGACGCAGCCCACAAACTGGCTCGGGTCGTGAGAGACTTTGAACCAGAGGCCTCGGCCCGCGGAACTCGTGCAGTCGTCGAAGCGCTGAAAGAAAGGTTATAAATGCCGATTACCCCAACCAAAAAGATATGGGTCAACGGAACGTTGGTTGATTGGGAAAAGGCCACCACGCACGTGTTGAGCCACACTCTTCACTACGGCACCGGCGCATTCGAAGGTATCCGTGCCTATAAAACAGCGAGCGGTCCGGCGGTATTTCGCCTGCGTGAGCACATGGTTCGTCTGCACAACAGCTGCAAAATTTTGATGATCGAGCTGCCCTACACGGTTGATGAACTAGTGGAAGCGGCCAAAGAGGTCGTTCGAGTCAACGACTTGGAAAATGGTTGCTACCTGCGCCCACTCGTATACCTGGGTTACGGCGAAATGGGTATTAACCCGCTGAACTCGCCAGTCGAGACCATCATTGCGGCGTGGCCATGGGGCGCGTACCTTGGCGACGAAGGCGTTGAGAACGGTGTCAAGATGAAGATTTCTTCGTGGAACCGACACCACCCGAATGTCTTTCCCACCGCATCAAAGACCGTGGGGGCCTACGTGAATTCGAGCTTGGCCAAAGTTGAGGCTTTGAAGGCCGGATACGACGAGGCGATCATGCTCGGTACCGACGGAAGAATTTCTGAATGCTCGGGCGAGAACCTTTTCATTGTTCGTGACGGAGTTCTCATCACGCCTCCATCGAGTGAAGCCGGCGCCCTCGCAGGCATCACCCTGAATTCGGTTGTGCGGATCGCCACTGACCTCGGGTATGAAGTTCGCTACGAGTCGCTTCGCCGTGACGACCTCTATATCTGTGACGAGGCTTTCTTGACCGGCACCGCGGCAGAGGTAGTTCCCATTGGTTCAGTTGACGATCGCAACATTGGCAGCGGTAAGCCGGGACCAATCTCGAAGAAGATTCAATCCACCTACGCTTCAGCGGTTCGTGGAGAGATTCCCGCCTACGAAGCGTGGCTGGACCGCGTCTAATTAATCAAGTCGCGAACGGTAAACTTCCACTATGAGTCAACCCTCCTATGTCCCAATCTCGCCCGCGGGCGAGGTTCGCCCCACAATGAAGACGCCAAATGCCGAGATCGGCAAGACCCTGAAGAAGGGATTACTTGGGGCGCCTGGCGCCAGCGCGGGGGCCAACGCGGGAACTCCGGCGCCAAACGAGGGCTACGCCTTTACTTTGGCCGAGCGGGAATTAGACAAATTCAAGTTTGAACACGAACACGACCGTCACGATGTTGTTACTGGCGTCGCACTTCTGGCGGGCAAGCAAGCGAGCATTATCGGACGCGCACCAACTCTCAAAGAGGTGCAGGCGGTCTTGGCTGAATTTGGACTGACCGGCAAGAAGATCAGCGCGTCACAGAGTCACGAGTTTGCGGGCCTGGCTCACAGTTACGCCGCCCAACGACGTTTCGTGGACCTTCACTAAGCACCATGACACTCAGTAATACAGACATTGAACTGATTCGTCGTTGTTTCATCAAGTTCGGCCCCGAAGTGGTCCTCGACGTGGTTGACCAACTCGACCTTCGCTCGAGTTCGCAGCTAAAAGCGGTCGTTGGCATTCCGCTGCGTACTCTGCAGCAAAAGCGAGACACCGTCAACTTCGCTACAACCGCTCCAGTTCCCGCCTTGATGGGAATGCTGGAGGTAATGGCCCACGAAACTCTGGACCGAGTCGTGGACGTCCTTGGCGAAAATGCTGAACTGCCAACCAAGGATCAACTCAGCGACGCCATTGCCACCGTCCAGAGTGAGGGCGCAGATGACATGCGCATCGTGGCGCTCCTCGCCTTTGCTATCGCTAATGAATTTCCCGCTAGCCCTCACTGCGTGGCTCTCTTGAGCGAGCGCCCCGAGTGGCAGTTGCCTGCACTTCCTGCCGTGGCCAAGAGTGGTTCCTTGCTCCAGGAAAAGGTCAAGGACGACGAAATTAAGGCACAACGGCAGGCCCGTCGAGAAGCAGAAAAAGCGAAGAAGAAGGCTCAGCAGGCGCCAGTCGTACACACGAAGAAGAAGGTTGCTGCGCCAAAGCCCGAAGTCGCTTCGCGGCCCGCGGCCCCCACTCCCGTTACTTCGCTCGTAGCCGATCGCCGCCGTTACCTATATACACCGCTCGAACTCGAAACTTTTAATACTGAGCACCCGCTCGTGGGAACGGTTGTTCACACGGAAGTTCCGTTCACCGACGTTGATCTCACTCAGCCTGAAGTCACCGCCAAGGAACGCTTTGCCTTGGTCCTGGGCGTAGGGGAGAAGGAATTACTGGTTCGCGGTATTTACTCACGTGAAACGCCTAGTCGCCAACTCTTTGGTGCGTGGAGACGACTCGGACTTGACCACGTTTCGTACATCGATGAAAATCGACAGTTCATTAGCAGCGAGACAACTTCTTTCACCAAGGTCGGTCGACTGACCGATGAAGAGTGGAATGCGCTTTTCTAGTTTTTAGCGGCACGTAACAAAATAATTGCGCCGACTAGGGCCAGCAGAATTCCCGACAGCTGAACGCCGATTGAACCGCTGTGGGAGTTCTGGCCCAACAACAGGTACTCATCGAGACTTCGAACAACGCCCCAGATCAACATGGCGTAACCGGCAATAACGCCCGGTCGAGAAAATTTCTTCTCAAGCGAAAGTGCACCGATCCAGATCAGAGCGTCTTCAATGCCTTGAATAATGGGCACCGGTACTCGTTTGCCAACTTGTCCGTGGTAATAGAAACCAAACCACTGGTGAGTGATATGACCGCCACCGGCGTACATGAATTGGGGGCCCAGAAGTCGCCCTATCGCCCAGCCGAGCAAGAGTGCGGGTAGGAGTGCATCGAGGAAGGCGAGCTGAGAACTATCAGGCCAGATTCGATGACGAAGTACGAGCCCTACGGGTATCGCTAGAGCAATTCCCCCAAAGCTGGCGAGGCCACCGTTCCACAGAGCAAGCCACTGGCCAGGGCTGTGTTGGTAGTAGCCCCAATTGGTGACCACGTGTGCGATTCGAGCACCCAGGACGCCGGCGATAATGATGCCAGTCGCAAAGACCCAGAACCGCTCGGCGTTAATTCCCACTCGAGAGAGTCGACGTTTGGCGTAGTAGTAGGCCACCGAGGCGGCGATACCTAGACCCAGTCCGTACAGATAAAAGTGCAGTGGGCCGAAATTAAGTTGGTTCGGGAAGGGCCCCACGAATTAGCCGCGGGGCCGGCGAACACCAGCGAAGCCGTATCCGAAGCGCACGGGAACTACGTGAACACGGGTTCCGGTCATCTCAGCTTCAATCATGCGTCCTCGACCGACGTACATCGCCACGTGGGCATCACCGTGCCACCCGTAGAACAACAGGTCGCCTGGTCGCATGGCGTAGAGGGGAACCGGAATCGTTTCATTCCACTGAGCTCCCGAATAGTGGCTCAAGTAAATGTGAGCTGCGTTGTAGGCCAACATAATTAAGCCTGAACAGTCCACACCGTGTCGGCTCGCACCACCCCAAACGTAAGGCACACCCTGCAGTCGCAGGGCTGCGGCGATGGCAATGTTGGCCTTGGAGTTGGGTGGCGGAACGGGGAACTTTGATCCGGGGTGATGCTTGCGCCAGTTGGCCATGTAGGCAGCATTCTGAGCATTCTGAACTGCCTGCAAGATGGCACGAATTTGAGAGTTAACACTATTGAGTTTCGCCTGCTCAGCTCGCTGGAGGGCGAGGCCCTGAGAAAGTGCGTTGTTGGCTACTCGAGTCAAGGCCGCGGCTTGATTTTGTTGGCTGATGAGGACCTGACGCTCAGCGGTGAGCTGAATTCGGTAGTTCATCAAGTTTGAAATGCGGGTCGTGATGTTGCCCTGGGCCAAGCGGGAATAGAGGTTGATCGTCCCAATTTTTGCCGCGTTAGCTCCAAAGAGCGGGTTGTTGCCCTGGGTGGCACCGTTGGTGACGTAGGCGAAGAGGACGTCGGATTTGAGTTGCTCATTTCCGCTCGACACTCGTCGCTTGATGTTGGCGACAATGTTTCGGGTGTTGGCAATTTTCGAGGTAATGGCGTTTAGTTTGCTGTGCGCCTCAACGTACTTTTGCTCAAGGCCAGCGACCTTGAGGTCGATCTTTTGCTTTTCGGCCAAAATCGAGCGAGCCAGGGCTCTCTTTTGGGCCAAGGTCGTTGCCCCGGCATCGGTGGTGACGGCGAGCGTAGAGAGGACGAAGGAAAGGGTGGCGAGACCAAGCATTCCGTTGCGCCACACAGGGGAGCTCTTTCGAGTGCTGTGTTTCATCTCATCAAGGCTACCGGCTAGTAGTGAGAAAAGCGCATGTTGAAATCCCCTCAATATCGGGGTTTTTGCGCAGCGATGAAAGTATTTATCTTCAGCGCTGTTAAAAACAATGATTTGATGGCGTCTCCATTGCGGACAGAAATGACTTCAGTAATGAATCTTCTAGGCTCGCGATGTGAATGTAAATATGTTGCTCGCGGATTCGGCACAAGTGGCCGATGGAAAATTATTCATTTTGGGCGGTGGTTGGTCAATTACTGGACCGGGACCTGTACCCAGCGCGGTCGCGATCAAGGTTTCGGTCGACGCTCACGAATTCAACACGGTCCATCATTGGGAACTGTTTTTGGAAGATGCCGATGGGCGACCCGTTCTATTCCCAACTCCGGAAGGAAACCAGAGCGTCGAAGTACGCGGAGATTTTCAAGCGGCGGCACCTGAAGGCCTACCCGTTGGGACACCGGTTGACATTCCAATCGCTGTGAACTTTGGACCCCTTCCGCTCGAGCCCAACTCTCGCTTCGTCTGGCGGTTTGTAGTTGGTGGTGAGTCATTGCCAGGTGCTTCGGCGGCTTTCACTACTCGACCCGAACAGCCGAGTTTCTAGGCATTGGTTGACCGCAAGGAAAAGGAACGAGCCGAGGAGCTTGTAAGGCTCCTCCAGGCCTCCCGCCCGCTCATTGCTCGCGACTTGCCGTGGATTAATCATCCCGATCCCTGGGCAATTTATGTAAGTGAGGTCATGCTCCAGCAGACCCAAGTGGCCCGAGTCGTTGAACCGTGGCACACTTTTCTCCAGAGATTTTCTACTCCGACCGCACTGGCCAAGGCACCGTTGGCTGAAGTGCTTGTGGCTTGGCAGGGGCTCGGGTTCTCGAGGCGTGCACGCTTCTTGCACGAAGCGGCCAAGGTGATGGTCGAAGAATATGGAGGGAGCGTTCCACGGACCCTCGAAGAGCTACGTGCCTTACCGGGAATTGGCGAGTACTCGGCAGCGAGCATTGCGTCATTCGCTTTTGGTGAACCGGTTGTAGTGCTTGACACCAACGTTGCCCGAATCTTTTCAAGATCAATCGCTGGGCGCACGCTGAGTATTGGCGAGTTGCGCGACATTGCTAGAAGCTTTGGAGATAGTAAACAAAGTGCGGTTCTAAACCAAAGCCTGCTGGACTTTGGAGCAAAGTTCTGCCGCGCGAAACCCGAATGCAACGAATGTCCCGCCAAGTCTTGGTGTGCGTGGAAAAAACGAGGCGGGGAAGACCCGGCACCAAATTCGGCCAAGGTATCTAAACCTCAATCGCCCTTCGTGGGTTCGCGACGTCAAGTCCGCGGGCAAATCTTGAAGGCGCTCAATCAGGGGCCCGTTTCCAAGCGCGCTCTCGCCAACGATGTGCCCGATAGTCGCCGACTTGAAGTTCTGAATGAGTTGCTGGAAGAGGGCATGGTCGAGGTAGTCGGCCAGGAAGTGCGGCTCAGCGGAGATACGAGGTAATCTCGAAGCCATGAGCGAACTCACTGTTGATCAATACCGCGACGCGGTTTCAAACTTTCCCACTGGCCTCGTGGTGGTCACCGCGAAAGTCGAGGGAGAACTTTTTGGCTTTACCTGCCAAACCTTCGGGTCTCTCTCTTTAGAACCACCGCGCATTTTGTTTGCTGCGGGCAACATGGGCTCGACGTGGCCAAAGATCAAGACGAGCAAAGCCGTGGCGATCAGCATTTTGGCAGATTCTCAAGAGCAGGTTGCTCGATCCATGGCCACTTCGGGTAAGAACAAATTCGCTGAGGTAGAGACGGTTGAAGGGGACAATGGTTCTCCTTTGATTGTCGGGGCTTTGGCCCACTTAGAGGGCGAAATTGAGCGTGTTGAGAATTACGGGGACCACGACATCGCGTCTGTCCTTATTAACCGTGCAACCTTCGTGCAAGGTTCGCCGCTCATTTACTGCCAGCGCTCCTATCGCTAGATTCCCAATCTGGGGCTAACTTTCTCCTACGATAAGAACCAGATAGTCAAAGGGGGCGAGAGGTGGGGATGGTCTTATACGTCATTCTCGGTTTCTTCGCCTTCTTGCTAGTTGCCGGAACGGTCCTGAGGATTCGCAAACTCGCTCGCGATAAGAGAATGCGTGAATCTATTGGAGTGGACCCTCGTCACGCCTACCGAATTCCTGCGCCTGCTGAACCCTCGAGAAGCTTTCGTAAACTCGAGGCGAATGAGGGACCGACGCAGTACTCAATCGAGCGTCCGAGAATCGACCCCGTGAAACGCCAATTCTTCGACGATGGCGAAGACCGCTACGAGCAGTATCCGCAGCCGGTTAGTCGGGGTCGACACGACAATGACTGGTTGCTCGATCGTTCACGGCACCGCAGTAATGCGACCAAACTCTTGGTGTGGCTCTTGATTGCAATCGTGGTTGCTATTGCTGGATCAGGAGTGGTGTATTACGTGGTCACTCATCACTCAGCGAGTCACTGAGTGATGCCGAATTCGTTCAGTAACCACGCCATTACTTCTGCTTCATCGCGCCAAGCGTCATAACGACCGGTTGGGCCTGAGTGCCCGGCACCCATTTCGGTCTTGAGTATCACTTGGTTGGCCTCGGAGGCGTCGCGAAGTTTAAGAACCCACTTGGCTGGCTCCCAGAAACCAACTCGGGAGTCATTAAGGCCTCCAGCACAGTACAGGTGTGGATAGACACGAGGAGTTTCGTCCTCGTTAGTCGATTTCACATTGTCATAAGGCGAGTAACTCTTCATCGTGATGTAACTCGCTTCGCTCGCGTCCGGGTTGCCCCATTCCTCCCACTCGCCAACGGTGAGGGGAAGCGATGCGTCGAGCATGGTGGTAACGACATCGACAAAGGGGACTTCGGCGATAACAGCGTGGAAGAGCTCGGGCGCTAAGTTCATCACCGCGCCCATCAAGAGGCCACCCGCTGACCCGCCACGTGCGGCGAGCAATTCCGGTGTGGTCCACCCGGAGTCCACGAGGTCGTGGGCCACTCGAACAAAGTCGCTGAAGGTCGTTGGCTTCTGAGCGAGTTTTCCCATTTCATACCAGCGACGTCCCATTTCTCCGCCACCACGAATGTGGGCAATCGCGTACACCACTCCGCGATCCAGTAGAGAAAGGCGCATCGCCGAGAAGCGGGGATCGATTGAGATTTCGTAGCTGCCGTAGCCGTAGAGCAACAGTGCCGCTGGCGCTTTCGGGCGAAGCGAGCCATCGCTCAATCGTTCGGCCTGGTTGCGGTGGGCCACAATTGTCACCGGAATGCGTTCACCGTCTGACGCGGTCGTCCACCAGCGCCCAGTCACGTATTGCGATTCGTCGTAGCCACCCAATACCTCTTGTTGCTTCAAGACTGTCATCTCGTCAGTTTCGACATTGAAGGTTGCGACGAGTGATGGTGTGGTCATTGAGGTCATGCCCACGCGCAAGTGTGTTGTCTCAAAGTTTGGATTACCACCTGAGCCAACTGAGGATGGATAGGCGGGCGCGGGAATAGGCCGAGAACGCTCTAAAAGATCAGAACCAAATGGATCGTCGTCCTCTAGAAGTTGAACTACACGCAGGGAGGGGCAACCCTCATTACGCTCACCAATCGCCAGGAATGTTGCGAAGGCGTCGACGCCCTCAAGGCGATTGCCAGGTCGCTCCGCGATAACTTCGCGCCACGAGCCCTCACTTACTTTTCGAGCCATCAGACGGAAGTCGGTTGCTCCCTCGTTGGTCGTCTTGAGCCACCAAGCGTCTCCACGGCGGTCAACGAAGTGCTCAAGGTCATATTCGATACCAAAATTACGGGCCTCTACGACTTGTGGGTCGGAAAGTGGGCTGCTTGCATCGATGAATCGAAACTCACTAGTCATCGACGAACCGATTTGGATTCCAATGATTGCTTCGTCGCGACTCTTGCCGATACCAATGGAGTATTGCGCATCGTCTTCTTGATAAACCAAGTGATCGCTCGACTGCTCGGTTCCGATTGCGTGACGCCACACTTGCCACGGACGCATTGATTCGTCGACCTTGGTATAGAAGAAATACTTTCCGTCATTGGCCCACGCGAAGCCGTAGTAAACGTCTTCGAGTGTGTCGGGCAAGGTGCCATGTCCGGTCAGAGAACGAATAGTGACGGTGTGTCGTTCGTTGCCTTCAAAGTCAGTTCCAACGGCAATCCACTGGTCGTCGGGGCTTAAGGCGAAAACACCGACGCTCAAAAAGTCATGTCCGGCGGCCTCTTTGTTTTCGTCGAAGATGACCTCTTCACCGGGCAGTGGCTCTAGGCCGATTTGGGGCGGGTTGTCACCTTCACCTTCGGCGGGAACGCGACAGCTGATCGGGTAGTTAAGGCCCTCTTCAGTGCGCTCGAAATACCACCAGCCGCGTCGACGAACCGGCACTGACATGTCAGTTTCCTTGATGCGCCCCTTGAACTCCTGGAAGAGTGTTTCGCGAAGTGGCTCCAAGGGGGTGATGATCTGTCGGTAGTAGGCGTTTTCGGCCTCCAGGTGGGCGAGGGTCTCCTCGCTGCGTTCCATTAGCCAGTAGTAGTCGTCGACCCGAGTGTCACCGTGTCGGGTGATGCTGAAGGGTCTCTTGGGGGCGCTGGGTGGGGTGGGCATGGCTCTACTTTGTCAGGTTCACGGGCAGAACTTCTTCCGGAGTTAGTACTATGAGCGTAGGGTAAATACCCGATAGGAGCGCGATGGCAATAGACAATCTGGACTTCAGCCGATACCAACTGGGGTGGAGCGACGAGCAAATTCCCGTCTTTAAGCCCAAAAAGGGTATCAACGAGGCCATCGTTCGTGAAATGTCCCAGATCAAGAGCGAAGAGCCGTGGATGCTCGAATTTCGCCTTAAGGCGCTCCAAAACTTTGAGCGCAAGCCAATGTTGCCCTGGTTCGCTTCGCGCATGCCCGACTTGGACTTCAACGACATTTACTACTACATCAAGCCAACCGAGGGTCGAGTCGACTCATGGGAAGACCTGCCCGACGCAATTAAGAATACGTACGAGAAGCTCGGTATCCCCGAAGCCGAGCGAAAGTATCTCGCTGGAGTCACCGCGCAGTACGAATCAGAGGTTGTCTTTCACCGTAACCGTGAAGACCTCGAGCGTCTCGGCGTTTTGTTCTGTGACATGGATACCGCTGTACGCGAGTACCCAGAATTGGTCCGCAAGTACTTCGGGACCGTTATTCCACCGAACGACAACAAGTTCGCCGCACTGAACTCCGCGGTCTGGAGTGGTGGATCATTCATCTACGTGCCACCAGGGGTAAAGGTTGACCAACCCCTACAGGCGTACTTCCGAATTAACACTGAGAACATGGGTCAGTTTGAGCGCACGCTCATCATTGCTGACGTTGGTTCTCAAGTTCACTACGTCGAAGGTTGCTCGGCACCGGTTTACTCAACAGACTCACTGCACTCAGCGGTTGTAGAGCTCGTGGCTCTAGAGGGTGCGCGCATTACGTACACCACGATTCAGAACTGGTCGAACAACGTCTACAACTTGGTAACTAAGCGTGCTCGTGCTGAAGCTGAAGCGCACGTTGAATGGATTGACGGAAACATTGGTTCGCGCCTCACCATGAAGTACCCAGCGGTCTACCTGATGGGGCCAAAGGCCTCAGGTGAAGTGCTGTCGGTGGCCTACGCCGGACCGGGACAGGTGCAAGACGCTGGAGCCAAGATGGTCCACTGCGCACCAGAAACAACGTCAACAATTGTTTCTAAGTCCATCTCGAAAGATGGCGGTACGACCGCTTACCGTGGCCTTGTCAAAGTTGAAGAGGGCGCCACTGGAGCCAAGAGCTTCGTACGCTGTGACGCGCTTTTGCTTGACGAGATGTCGATCTCTGAGACCAAGCCGTACATGGAAGTGGGCGAGCGTGATGCCTCAATTGGTCACGAAGCTACCGTTTCCAAGATTGGTGATGACCAGCTGTTCTACTTGATGAGTCGCGGACTGAGCGAAGCACAAGCGATGGGTCTGATTGTTAACGGCTTCATTGAGCCAGTTACGCGCACGCTGCCTATGGAATATGCCGTGGAGTGGTCTCGCCTGATCGAACTCCAAATGGAGGGTTCCATTGGCTGAGCAAATCTGCTCGGTTCGTGGGACGCTATGACCATGGCGATGCGTGAAGAGTGCAAGCACTTTCAATCGCGGACCTATAACTCTGGTGAAGTTGCTCGTTTTTGCGTTTTAGGTAATGCGCCTGATCAGCCATGGAGCTGTCCAGATAATTGTGTGACCTACGAGCGCCGCTTCGCCGATGTGGGCTGGTCACACGGAACGCTCGTGTCGAGTCCGACCGAGCCCGAGCCCGCTTCAGAGACCCCCATTGAAGACCGACGAGAGATTCTCGAAATGGCCAGTGAGATTGTCAACGCCGTGGCGCCTGACCTGATTGCTGAACGACTTGCTGAACTCGAAAAGCAAGAAAAGAAAGATCGCACGGGGCGCTGGTTTTGGCGCCGCAATCGCGATAATTAACTCAACTAGACCGGTACACTGCCTACGCCCTCATGACAACTTTTTCCGACTCCGCCCAATTACAACTCGGCAATGACGACACTCGTCAAAAGGCCTGGGACCACTTCGTTGCGGTCGGGCTACCGACCACCAGTGATGAAGTGTGGCGTTACGCCCCGCTGCGGGACTTCACCCTGGACAAGTACTCAAACTTCGATGCCACGAATGGCGGCGTCCTCTCACCTCGAGCCAGCGAGCTTCTTTTGGGGCCATCAATATTGATTGTCAATGGAGTTGTGAAGAACTCGAATTTGCCAGAGGGCGTTTCGGTAGAGTCAAACTCACTGCCGAGTACTCTCGACAAAACGCCGGTTCTTGATCGGTACGCCTCGGACTCCTTCGCACTCTTGAATCTGGCCCTCGCTCCAGAAACAATCACCATTACCGTCGCCCCGAATGTCCACTTGCGTGAGTCGATTGCCCTAGTGCATGAAACAACCGCTGGAGTGAATTTTGTCCGCACTCAAATTGTGGTGGGAAAGAGTTCGCATGCTTCGTTCGTTGAATACTTTGATGGTGCAAGCGACGCACTCGTTGTCCCATTGAGCGAGTACGCCGTGGCGGAGAATGCCTCGCTGGAGCTCTTTTCCTGCCAGCGTCTGGCCAATACCGCCTGGCACATTGCCCGGTCGACGGGTTACTTAGAAAAGTCGGCCAAGTTGCAACAGTCGGTCATTGGGCTCGGCGCCCACTACAACCGTTCGCGTAATGATGCTCACCTTCTTGGTTCGGGTGCTTCCAATGAACTTCGCACCACTTTCTTGGGTTCTGGTAGCCAGGTCCATGACTTTCGCACACGCCAATATCACTTGGCTGGACGTACTGAGTCGCGCTTGCTTTCCAAGGGTGCGGTGGCGGGGGATTCACGCTCGGTCTACACCGGACTGATCGAAATCGAAAAGGGCGCCAAGCGTACCGACGCTCGCCAGACCAACCACAATCTGCTCTTGTCCAGTAACGCGCACGCAGACTCGGTGCCAAACCTCGACATCCGCGAGAACGACGTCATGTGTGCTCACGCTTCGAGTGTCGGTCCTTTGGACGAACTTCAGCGCTGGTACTTGGAATCTCGTGGAGTCCGCCCGCAGGATGCCGAAAGACTCATGATTGAAGGGTTCTTTACTGAGATGCTCGTTGGCGCCCCAAGCGAAATCGTGGCTGGCGTGAGCGAAGACGTTTCTCGTGTTCTTTCTAGTGAGTCGGCCTCACGATGAGTATTGACATTGGGGCGACTGCGGACTTTGCCAAATCCGAGGCAACCAAAGTGACGGCCGACGGTCGCACCTTGGTCGTTGTCCGCATTGAAGATGACTTCTACGTCCTGGACGATCGATGCAGTCACGAAGACTATTCCCTCTCCGAAGGAACGGTAGACACGGCGAGCTGTGAAATCGAGTGCACCCGTCACGGCGCAATGTTCTCTTTAAAAGATGGAATGCCGCAATCTTTTCCCGCCACGCAGCCAGTTCGGACCTACGCAGTTGAAGTTAAGAATGATCGAGTGGAAGTGACAATCTCATGAGCGAACTTGTAATTACCGACCTGCGGGCCGAAGTAGCCGGCAAGGAAGTTCTAAAGGGTATTTCACTGACGATGAAGTCAGGCGAAGTCCACGCCATAATGGGGCCAAACGGCTCGGGTAAATCAACCCTGGCCCACGTTCTGAGCGCTCATCCGGGATACAAAGTATTGGGCGGAACAGTGACGCTCGATGGCGTGAGTTTGCTGGAGCTAGACGCCAGCGAAAGAGCTCGTTTGGGACTCATGCTCGCCATGCAACAGCCCGTGGAAGTGCCCGGCGTTCGCCCAATTGATTTGCTCGTGGCAGCCGGAGCGAGTGGAGACGCTGTAGCGACCATGAAGACTGAGGCGGATCGAGTGGGACTGAAGGCTGAACTCCTCGAGCGATTCGTTAACGTTGATCTTTCAGGTGGAGAAAAGAAGCGCGCAGAGATGGTCCAACTAGCCGTGTTGAAGCCCAAATTCGCAATTTTGGACGAAATCGACTCTGGCCTTGACGTTGACGCACTGCACGCAGTGGGTGAACGCCTCAGTGCGGCAACACGCGAGTGGAACTGCGGCTTGTTAGCAATTACCCACTTCCGACGCCTGCTTGATGTGCTCACTCCAAACGTGATTCACGTCATGAGCGCAGGAAAGATTGTTGCTTCGGGTGGAGCTGAACTTGCCGAAACGCTTGAGCGTGACGGTTACGAGCCTTTTAAGGTCTAAGAAACTAAGTTCCGCAAAATTTTTACTTACCGGTAGACTGGCATCTATGAGTACGCCATCTAACGGCAATTCCCGTTCGAACCGAAACCGCATCGCTAACGAGCAGCGCCTCGCTGCCTTGGGTGAAGCCATCGACCAGCGCTCGGGTCGCGCATCACGACCAGCTCCACGTGGACGTCGAGGTGGCCGTGGGGGAAGCCGTGGTCGCCGCCGAGTGATTATTTCCCTCGTAGTTGTTGGTGCCCTGATTTTTGGAGTCGTAGGTGGTGGCTACCTTTACGCTCAGTGGCGATTCAGCAACATTACGAAGATCACCAACAATGCCGAACAACCCTTAAAGGGCCCAGCCTTCAACATCATGGTTCTTGGCCAAGACAGTGGAGTTGGTCTAACTGCGGCACAAGCCGCCAAGACTGGTCGAAACTCCGTCTCAGGGGCGCGAAGTGACGTAGTCAAAATCGTGCACGTGAACCCCACGACGGGGACCATTTCGATGATCTCAATTCCTCGAGACACGATGGTCACCATGATGGCCGACCAGAGCGTCTTTGGCACCTACAACCGAATCAATGCTGCGTTCAACGGTGCTCCAGGCATCTCGGGCCCAGCTCTAGTGGCGAAAACGATTACCGCAAACTTTGGTATCCCAATCAACTACACCGTCGTGGTCAGCTTTGCCGGCATGATTAACATCGCTACTGCGGTTGGTGGTGTTTACCTCGACTTTAAGTACTTGGCCCGAGACCCCTATTCACAGTTGAACATCACCCATACCGGTTGCCAATTGGTCACCGGTTTCCAAGCATTGGCCTTGGTTCGCTCACGGCACTACTACTGGCAGAACTCAGGTCACACGCCGTGGCCCAAGGGTGGAAATAACTGGGCACTCAGCACACTTAACCGGACTGGATGGTTCTATGACGGAACAAGCGACTTCGGCCGAATCGAAAGGCAGAACGCCTTCCTTCGCGCACTGGTGAATCGCTTGAAGACCGAGACAAACGTTCTAAAACTCAACTCGGTTTTGTCGGCCTTGCCACAAGGATTGACGATTGACTCAAAGATGACTCTCAACTGGCTGATTAGCCTGGGACTCCGCTTCAAAGGAGTTGGCGCGAACTCAATCGCGACCTACACGCTCCCCACCGATTCAAAGGTCATTAATGGTGCGGACATGCTGGTTGCTCAGCAACCGACGACCCAACAACTATTGGTCAACACGTTTGGTAACGAACTGACGGCACCCACGAACCCAGCGCCAAATGCTGCCTTGCAGTCGGTGCAACCGCCAATTGTTTACGCCACCACGACAACAGTTCCGAAGCACTCGACAACATCTGGAAAGTCATCCAAGCACCACAAGCCGGTGGCCACCACGACAACTACGAGTCCGACGGCTGTTCAGTACTACTACAACCCGTCGCCCTGTACCCCGAAGTTCTAGTTCTCTTCTAGACCTTGGCTGAGGGTGTTCCACGCCAGCGTGGCGCACTTGATGCGAACAGGGAACTTGGCCACCCCTTGCAGAGCGGCGAGCTCTCCGAGTGATCGGAGCACGTCTCGGTTGGCCGGGTCATTTAAGTCCACGACGTCCCCTTCGAGGGTCATCATGTTCTTGAACTTGGACAACACCTCTCGAACCTCATCAAGAGTCTTTCCCTTGATCGCCACCGACATCAACGACGACGAAGCTTGCGAAATGGAGCACCCGTGGCCCGTGATTTTGATGTCCGCCACGACGCCATCTTTGACGTCAAGGTAGACCGTTAGTTCGTCACCGCAGAGAGGATTGAAGCCCTCCGTCTTAGATGCGGGTGGTGGAAGCTCCCCGCGGTTACGAGGAGTTCGGTAGTGGTCGAGAATTATCTCTTTGTACAGTTCTTCAAGGTTTGACATTTATCCAAAGAATGTTATGGCTCGTTGGAGTCCTTCGAGCAGAGCATCCGTGTCTTCTACGAGAGAGTATGGCCCAAAGGAAGCTCGAGCGGTAGCCGCGAGGCCAAATCGCTTCATTAGCGGCTTGGCACAGTGGTGGCCGGGTCGTACGCAGACGCCGCTCTCGTCAAGAACTTGGGCAATGTCGTGAGGGTGCACCCCATCAATGTCAATACTGATGACGCCACCGCGGTTGGCGTGTGCGGTGGGGCCAATGATCTTGACTCGACCGTTGAATTGGTGGTTAATGCGAGAAATTGCGTCGATGGTCAACTCGCGGTCGTGCTGGTGGACATTGGCCATGCCCAAACCTTCGAGGTAGCGAACCGCAGCGTGCAGACCCACCGCTTCGGCGATCATTGGAGTGCCCGCCTCAAATCGAGTGAAGCCCGTGGCGGGGGTGTAGCCATCGGTTCGCACATCGGCAATCATTCCGCCACCCCCTAGAAACGGTGGCATGCCATTCAAGATCTCGGGTCGGGTCCAAAAGACGCCAATGCCGGTCGGCCCGAGCATCTTGTGTCCCGAGAACAACATGAAGTCAACGTCAAGGTCCTGTAAGTCAGTAGGCAAGTGGCCGACACTCTGGGCCGCATCAACAGCCACGAGAGCACCGTGTTGGTGCCCTCTGGCCGCAAGTTCTTTAATTGGGTTAATGGTTCCGAGGACATTGCTCATCGCCGTTAAGGAGAGGAGCTTTACGCCCTTCATTAACTCATCAAAGTTCGTGAGATCAAGTTCAAAGTCGTCGTTGACGGGAATGAAGCGTACGTCGATGTTGATGTGCTCTCGAAGTTGGAACCAAGGAACAATATTGGCGTGGTGCTCCATTTCGGTGAGCAACACCGCATCGCCATCCTTCAAATTTGCCGCGCCCCAAGATTTTGCGAGGAGGTTAAAGGCTTCGGTGCAGTTCTTGGTGAACACAACACCCTCGCCGCCACCAGGGGCATTGAGGAAGCCGGCAACTGCTGATCGGGCACCCTCGTATGCGTCGGTCGCTTCGTTGGCGGTCTGGTAGACCCCTCGGTGAACATTTGCGTGACGCAGTCGGTAGTACTCATCCATGGCCTCAATCACTGCGCGTGGGGGCAGACTCGAAGCGCCTGAGTCCAGATAAGTGATGGGGTGACCATTAATTACGCGGGTGAGTGCCGGAACATCGGCGCGAACTCTCACCGCATTGAAATAGCTCACGCGTCGACGGCCTTCCAAGCGTCGTATCCCTTGACCTCGATCTCTTGCGCAAGTTCTGGACCACCGGACTGCACAATACGACCATCGACCAAGATATGAACCTGATCGGGCTTGATCTCGTCGAGCAACTTGACGTAGTGGGTAACAACGAGGGCAGCCATTTCGGGGTGTTCCTCGCGGACTGTGCGCACTCCGCGGGCGACAACACGCAATGCGTCAATGTCTAGGCCCGAGTCAGTTTCGTCCAGCAGAGCGACGACGGGCTCCAGCAGAGCCATTTGCAGGACTTCATTGCGCTTTCGTTCACCACCAGAGAAACCATCATTCAAGTGGCGCTCGGCGAATGCGGGGTCCATTCCGAGTCGATCCATCCATTCAGCGAGGTCGAGACGAACTTCGAGGACGCTGAGCTCTTCTAAACCCTTGCGCGCAGCAATGGCCTGGCGCAAAAACTGCACCACTGAAACGCCGCTAATGGCTTCGGGGTATTGGAAGGCTAAGAAGATTCCGGCGCGAGCTCGCTCGTCGGGAGTCCATTCGGCAATGTTTTCGCCGTGGAGGAAAATTTCGCCGTCAGTAATTTCGTATCCGGGGTGACCCATGACCACGCTGGCCAGAGTTGACTTACCGGCGCCGTTGGGGCCCATGAGGGCGTGTACCTCGCCGACGTTGAGGGTCAGGTTGACCCCACGCAGAATCGGGGCGCCGTCAGCGCTGGCGTGGAGGTTTCGGAGTTCTAAGAGGGGGGTTGCCACGAAACAAGACTACCGCCCTTGCCTTTTTCCAGTTCGGTCACCAGCCGCGGGCAACCCATTCGTCAAGATGGGGGCTCTCAACGCCAATGGTTGAACCAGCACCGTGACCGGGGAAGAAGAGAGTTTCGGGACCGAAGGGCCGAAAGAGGCGCTCTTCGACTGAAGCAATCAATGTCTTAAAGTCGCCACCTTCGAACGTTGCATTTCCCACGCCACCAGGGAACAGAGTGTCGCCGGTGAAGAGCAAATTGGTGCCCTCGAGCGCAAAGCAAATCGAACCGGGCGTGTGGCCGGGAGTGTGGATTGTGCGCAGTCGTAGTTTGCCGATCGTGAGCACCGAGTCGTCTTCGAGGAGTTGGTCGTAGCTCGGCAGCATGTGGGCATCTTCTTCTCTCACCCACACCGAAATCCCTGCTTCACGGACTTCACTAACCGCTCCGATGTGATCCCAGTGTCCGTGGGTTTCGAGCACTGAAGTAACACCGAGTCGTTCAGCCACGTCGAGCAATCGCTCATGCTCGTTAGCGGCGTCGAGCAAGGTGGCGTTGCCGGTCTCCTTGCAGCGAATGACGTAAACGTTGTTAGAAATTGGTCCGACCACGAAGTGGTGTACTTCACAAGCCGCATCGGCGTACAGGAGGTTCACATCGCTCATACTCAAGCCTCGCAGATTACCGCCAGCCCATTGTGTAATCTCAAGGAGCGAAAGGGGACTAGTGATTAGTCACGAACAACTAACTTCGGGGTCCTCGACACTCGACTTGCGCATTGCCAGCACGCCCGCCCGGCCATTGGGAACCCATACGTTGATTTTGGTTCACGGTTTGCCGAGGGTCATTGGCATGGGTCGCCAAGCAGCCGGGCTGCTTCCGGAATTAGCTGAACACTTAGCGAGTGAGAGTGGGTGGCTCGTAGCAACAGGCACGCTTTCGGGTGTTGGTTCTTCGACGGGAACCTTCTCACCCAGCCAATGGCGCCAAGATTTGGCGGCCATTATCGAACGTGTCCACGTCGAAGACAATCGGCTCTCGCTCGCTGGGTTCGGTTTCGGCGGAGCCCTCGCGTTAGCTCTCGCCGCTACCGACGAACGGATTCGTGGGGTTGCTACCTTTGCCACCCCCGCTCACCTCGAGCCGTGGTGCGGTGAACCGGGCGAATTCCGTCAGGCGGTTCTTGGCGCAGGAGTCGTGGGTGAAGAATCAGAGTTATTGCCCGCCGAAGAGCTGTACCAAGATGTCTTATCTATCAACCCCTTGGCATCGGTGGCCGCGCTGCCACCACGCCGGCTCTTGATCGGTCACGGTTCAGATGACGTAGAGGTACCAGCGAGTGACGCGAGAGATTTGCTGGAAGCCGCTGAGGGCCGAGGAGAGTTGCGAATCATTCAAGGTGCCGGGCACCAACTACGTGCTGACCCGCGCATGGTGGCAACTCTGCTTGGTTGGTTAGATCGTCACCGTTGAGAGTGCTTCGTCGAGGGCGAGGCGGATACCGCGCGCCGCTTCGAATGGATTTGAAGCTTCCGTGAGGGCTCGAACAACGACGAAGTGGCGCAAGCCACTCTTGACGTACTCGCCAATATTCTCGGACGTCACACCACCGGTCACGTAGACCGGCCGATCTGATCGTGATGTTGATTGGACCGCGTACTCCAAGCCAACGCCCTCTCTGCCAGGTTTTGTCGGGGTGGGGGATACGGGACCGGCCGAGAGGTAAGTGGCCGAGGTGGTGAGTCCTTGAGTGAACTCGTCAGAGGCGTGGGTCGAGAGGCCGACAATGGCGTCGGGGCCGACCAATTGACGAACCTCCTCCACCGAAAGGTCCTCTTGTCCGACGTGGATGCCGTCAGCACCTGAAGAGAGGGCTAGTTCGGGGTCGTCGTTAACAATGAAGGGGACTTCGAGATCGGCACAGATTGTGGCCATTTCGACCGCGGCCGTACGCTGTTGCGAAAAAGGGATGATTTTTTCCCGGAGTTGAACAATGTCAACGCCACCCCTAATTACCGCCGGAAGGAATTCGGCCATGTCCTCGCGCATCCCCACGCAGAGGTAGAGACGTCGAGTTTCAAGTGAATACATAAGTCCACCTTAGAAGTTCACCAGGACCTCTGGAACTACGGCAGAATGGACAGTATGCAAATTCCCGCGAAGGCTGACTACGCGATTCGGGCTCTTTTAACATTGGCCGCTGCCGACCAATCTGTGAGCGCTGAGCACCTCGCTGAACAGCAGGAAATCCCAGCCAAGTTCCTCGGGGCAATCATGTCTGACCTTCGACGCGGCGGGCTCGTTACCAGCCAGCGCGGACCCGAAGGCGGTTTTCGTCTCGCCAAGAGCCCCGATGAGATAACCGTCGCTGACGTGTTGCGAATTGTTTCTGGGCCAATGGCCGGCGTGCGCCAACAACGCCCCGAGACCCTTAACTACGAAGGTGAGGCCGAGCACCTAAAAGAAGTGTGGGTCGCGGTTCGCGCCTCACTCCGTGAAGTACTCGAGCACGTTTCGCTGGGCCAGATCCTGCGTGGAGAGTTGCCTAAAGCGGTTACCAGATTTACCAAAGACCCCGACGCGTGGGTCACGCGCAACATTTGATTCGCGTTCACACCGACGGCTCGTGCCGGGGCAATCCTGGACCTGGAGGCTGGGCGTGGGCCAAGGGTACCGAAACATTTAGCTCGGGATTCGCTCCTCACACCACGAACCAACGAATGGAAGTACTGGCGGTAATCGAGGCGCTCACGACCTTTGCCGAAGAGAACATTGAAATCATTTCAGACTCCACCTACGTGGTGAAGTGCTTCCAGGACAAGTGGCACGTCGGTTGGCTGCGCCGAGGCTGGAAGAACTCTCAAGGCCAGCCAGTCTCCAACCGAGACCTGTGGGAGGTCTTGATTCCTTTGGTTCTCGAGTCCCCGCGAACCATTACCTTCACGTGGGTGAAGGGTCACTCGGGGGATCCCATGAATGACTTCGTGGACCTTTTGGCCACCGAGGCGGCGGACCGCCAAATGGGGCGGAATCAGCTCTAGTTGGGGACTGGGTGCTCGAAACATTAGGATTTGCCACGGGGGATAGTTGCTCAACGAAGGGAATTTTCCGTGGCTAACGAGGTCCAGCAGTTTGATGTAGTGATTATCGGTGGAGGCCCAGCTGGTTACGCCGCCGCCCTCTACGGCGCCAGCGCCGGATTAAACATTGCGCTCGTCGAGCGCGACAAGGTCGGTGGAACTTGCTTGCACCGTGGCTGCATCCCCGCAAAAGAATTTCTCGAGACCGCGCACGTGCGCCGCACCCTAGAACACTCCGCCAATTTCGGTATTACCGCCAAGGGCGTAGAGGTTGACTTCTCCGTTTCGCAAAAGCGCAAGCAAGATGTCGTTGATCTGATGTTTAAGGGCCTTTCTGGTCTCTTGAAGGGACGCAAGGTCACAGTCTTTGATGGCACGGCTCGCCTTGAGGCTGGACTCAAGGTCAGCGTTCTTGACGGAGCTGACGCTGGCGTACAGCTCCAGGGCAAGAACATCATTTTGGCCTCTGGCTCAGTTCCGCGAACCATGGACAACGTCCCTGTCGATGGAAAGAACATCGTCACGAGCGACGAGTTCTTGAGCCTCACCTCTCTTCCTAAGTCGGCTGCAGTTATTGGTGGCGGGGCAATTGGTTGCGAGTTTGCATCGATGCTCTCGGACATGGGAACCGCCGTAACAATTCTCGAAGGCATGCCCTCAATCCTGGCGGCCTGTGATGTCGAAGTGGCCAACGTGGTTGCTCGCTCGTTCAAGAAGCGTGGCATCGAAACAGTCTTGAACGCCAAGATCAAGGAAGCAAAGGCCACCAAGAAGGGTGTTGTCGTTTCACTCGAAGGCGCCGACGACATCGAAGTGGAGATGGTGGTCGTTTCTGTTGGTCGCCGACCACGCACCGAAGGTTTGCTGGGCGAAGGAACCGGAGTCGAAATTGATGACCGTGGCTTCATCGTGGCCGATGGACTGATGAAGACCAAGGCGCCAAATGTTTATGCCGTTGGTGACGTTGTGGCGGGAACCCCTCAGCTGGCTCACGTTGGATTTGCCGAAGCCATTGTGGCCGTCAAATCAATCTTGGGAGAAGCTGCCGTACCCGTTGACTACGACCGCGTGCCGTGGGCGATTTACTCGAACCCCGAAGTTGCCTTCGTCGGACTCACCGAAGCTGCCGCCAAGGAAAAGGGCTACGACGTCATTGTTAAGAAGGACCCCTTCGCCGGAAACGGTCGCGCCCAAATCATTGGAGAGGCCGAGGGCGTCGTGAAGATCATCGCCGAAAAGCGTGCGGACGGCACCGCCGGTCAGATTCTGGGAGTACACATGGCTGGGCCATGGGTCACCGAACAACTCGGCGCTGGCTACTACGCCGTGAACTGGGAAGCTACCGCCGAAGAAGCGGCAGCCCTCATTCAGCCACACCCAAGCTTGAGCGAAACCTTCGGCGAGACTCTTCTCGCCTTGGCCGGTCGAGGCTTGCACGTTGGCTGATGTAACCCTTCCGTCGCTTGGTGAATCAGTCACCGAAGGCATCATCACCCAGTGGTTCAAGAAGGTGGGTGACTTGGTTGCCCGTGACGAACCACTCTTTGAGGTCTCGACGGACAAGGTTGACTCTGAAATGCCTTCACCCGCCGCGGGTGTTCTAGTTCAGATCCTCGCTGAAGAAGGTGACACGGTTGAAACTGGAGCGAGAGTCGCCGTAATTGACGAGAGTCAAAGTGTGGCGACGAGTAATTCGACATCGGCTGCGCCGAGTGTTGCGCCAGAAGCGCACCAAGAGGCGCCGAAGGTTGTCGCGACCACTCCCGCTAGCGGTGTCAACGGAGTGCTGCTCTCACCGGTAGTTCGACGAATTCTTCGTGACGCCGGAATCCAACCCCAACAGATTCGTGGAACCGGACCCGGTGGTGCGATTACTCGACGTGACGCTGAATTAGCGGTGGCCGACGGACCCGGTGAAGGTTTCGCGGTGGCAATGTCTAACGGGCGTCGACGTATGGGCCAACACATGGCCTTCTCCTCGCAAGTCACGCCGCACGGTTTCGTCGCTCTGACAGTTGATGGTTCGGTTTTTGATGTTCTTGATTTGATGGGACGTACCACTGAGGACGGTTCGATCATTAGCGATGAAGTCTTGGTCGCCTTCGCAGCTGTTAAGGCGCTCAAGGAATTCTCAATTTTGAACGCCACCTGTGACGGTGATCAGATTGTTTACCAAAACAGCGTAAATCTGGGATTCACTCGAGCCATTGATGACGACGGCATGTTGGTGCCGGTCGTTCATGCCGCCGCGGCCCTGACCTTGCCTCTTCTCGCTCGACGTGTCAGTGAAATTGACGAGCACGTGAAATCACGCCAGCTCACCACCGACGACCTAATGGGTGGAACGTTTACGGTTCAGAGTTCACCTAGTGAGCACACGCTGTTTACGCAGCCCATCATCATCCAGCCTCAAGTTGCCGTGATGAGCGTGGGCTCGAGACGCTACGTCCCCGTTGTCGTTACGAGTAAGGGCAAGCCCAGTGTTGAAGTCGGATCAGAGCTCGTACTGGGGCTTTCCTTTGACCACCGCGTCTGTGAGCCGCAGATGGCCGCCAGGTTCCTCGAACGGGTCGCTGAGATTTTGTCTTCGATGGATCTCGCGGCGGAGAAGTAATGCTTCGTCGTCGCCATCTGGGCCGAATTACTTTCGCTGAAGCCAACGACTTTCAGCGCGCGCTTGCCGAGAGCCACGACGACTATCTCTTGCTGTTTGAACACCCCCCGACCTACACCCGTGGTGTTCGCACCGACCCCAGTAATTTTCTAGTTCCCATTGAATCGCTGAATGCAACGGTGGTTGACGCGGACCGTGGGGGAGATGTCACCTATCACGCCCCGGGCCAAGTAGTGGGTTGGGCTGTGGTCACCGTGCCCAATGAACCAAACGCGGGACCCGCTCACGTTCACAAACTCGAAGACGCTGTCATTAACGCCGTTACCTCGCTCGATACCGATGGTGCACTCGGAGTCGTGGGGCGACTGCCCGACTACCCGGGAGTTTGGGCGCACGTTGATTCGGATCCCCACAAAATTGCGGCCGTGGGTGTGCGCACCTTTCGTAACGCCGACGGCGTACGTCGTACTCTGCACGGTGTGGCGCTCAACGTGGATATCGATCTTGAGGGTTTCACAAAAATCATCCCTTGCGGTATCGCTGACAAGCCGGTCGGCTCGTTGCATTCACTGGGGCTCACAGTTCCCTTCGCCACAGTCGAAGACCGACTTGGAGAAGAGCTTGACGCACAATTCGGTGGTAACGCTGATGTCGCACGTGTCGACAATTCCGAAGCAACCCTGAGTGATGAGCGACCACTCATCCGTCGGTTGCGTAAAGCGGGGGTAAACCCTGATGAAGCCCTTTCTATTAACACTCGCAAGCCCGAGTGGCTGCGTATTGAGGCGCACATGGGCAAGGAGTACCAATCCCTCAGAACCCTTACGGAAGATCTTCGCCTCGTAACTGTCTGCGAAGAGGCGGGATGCCCCAACATCTTTGAATGCTGGAGCGATGGCACCGCCACCTTCATGGTCAATGGTGAGCGCTGCACCAGAGCTTGCGGTTTCTGTTTGATCGACACCCGTAAGCCCATGGCTCTCGATCCGACCGAGCCTGGACGTGTGGCCGAGGCGGTTGTTCGTTTGAACTTGAAACACGCCGTAGTCACCTGTGTGGCGCGAGACGACTTGGCCGACGGCGGAGCCGGGGCAATTGCGGACACCATTTATGCCATCCGCGAGCGTGCGCCGGAGACTCAAATTGAAGTTCTGATTAGTGATGTCAAGGGCGACCAGGCTTCGCTCGACTTAATTTTGAACGCTAGACCAGACGTGCTGAACCACAACGTAGAGACGGTCGCGCGATTGCAACGGGCGGTTCGCCCCTCGGCTGGTTACTTGCGGTCGCTCACCACGCTCGCACGTAGTGCCCAAGCGGGACTCACGACCAAGTCAGGTCTCATGGTCGGACTGGGTGAAACGGCTGACGAAATCGAACAGGCATTGGCGGACATGCACGCTGTAGGTGTTCAGATTGCGACAATTGGCCAGTACTTGCGACCTACGGCACGCCACTTGCCGGTTGCCCGCTACTGGACGCCGGAGGAATTCGCTGACCTCGAACGACGTGGATTGGCGCTCGGCCTCAAGCACGTGCAATCTTCTCCACTGACTCGATCGAGTTACCACGCCCGCGAGGCGCACGCCGCCGCCACGCCGGTCGGAATACCTTCAGTTCGCTAGACCAGACGCGTTAAGACGTTTCGAGTTGCGGCCTCAAAGACCGTTGAAAGGTCAATTGGCACGTGGCGATTGAATCGCACGGGGATCAAATTTGTAAGGTTTGGAATCCACGAGCCCATATTGGCCGCAAATACCTGACCTCGATTTTGCTCGTGTACGTAAGTGATATCGCTATAGCCCTCGGCTACGCGAGAGTGCGCGAGAACCTTAACCCCCGGGGGTTGCGGGTCATTACGAGAGTAACTATTAAATTCTCCGTACAGGGCTCGGGGGAGCAACGCGCCAGAGCGAAGGCCAGTGTCCTTCCACAGCCAACCGTTGGCGTTTTGTACGTGCAGTGAGCCCGAACCATTTATCCCGCCGTAGTTAGCGCCGGAAATCAAACTCGGGGCGGCCGCATACGGGTTTAGCTGCCAGTTCATTGTGGTCAGTGATGGATTCGAAATTGCTGCAGGATCATCCAGTGTCCGGTAATTGATCATGAATCGGTTGGGGACACCATTGGCGTCTGGTTCAAATCGCACTCGGCGATAAATGTAGTTTGACCCGAGAAAGGCGATATTGGTTCGTGCTGAGATTGCCGAGATGACGGCCGCGCGCATTTCCTTGGAGTAGTACTCGTCGTGTCCGAGCGATAGCAACGTGCGGTGGTCTGTCAGTTGGATCTTGCCGGAGTGGACGTCGATGCTGGTGCAGTAAGCCACGTCGAGACCATCTCGCTCGCACAAGAACAGGAGGGGGAATTCGAGTCCAAGTAAGTCGGCCGAACCATGGGCGGTCACGTACGGGCGGTTGTAGCTGACGCGCACGGCCCTACGCCCGCCAGCTCCTGCGACTTGGTTCATGTCATCTCGGTAGAGACTTGCTCCACCAAAGGTGTTGTACGCCTGCCAAGTGGTAACCGAGGACATGTACAGGTAAGTCGCTGTCGAGCGGTGGCTTCGAATCATGAAGGGAACAAATTGATATTGGCCCAAGTCATCGACGAGTTTTATGAGGTATTGACCAGGCAAGAAGGTTCCGTCAATCGGCACTGTGAGTGAAGTTGGCCAATTGCAGTCGACCGTTCCATAACTGTCTGGTGATGGAACGGGTTGACTTTGGACCGGCACATTCTTGAAGAGGTGAACCAACCGAGCGCCGGCACCTCCGTAGTATCCGAGGCGATATAACTTCGCCGTTATGAAGGGGGTGGTTGCGCTGAAGTGAAAGGTCGCTATTTCACCAATGGCGTAGCTAGTTGAGTTTGCGTAACCACAGAGGTTGTAGCTGTTTGTAGTCGGGCCCTTTAACCAGGTGAAATCACCGGGATACTCATTTTCTCGCTTCACCCAATCGGCGGTAATCGGTCCGGAGTGACCCGTAGTTCCGAGTGCGAGGCCAGTTTGTCCAATATTGACGAGTGAGGCGGTACCAATTGTTACGCCAGAAATTCCCAGTCCCTTGAGGAGGTCGCGGCGCGAAACTGGTTTTTTCACCCATTCAGCGTAGCGAGTTCATCAGAAAATATTCTGAGAAAACTATGCGATGAAGTATTTGGCTCGAGGGTGGTGGCAGATAATTGCGTCGGTCGACTGTTCGGGGTGAAGTTGGAATCCTTCGGAGACGACAACTCCAATACGGTCCGCCTCAAGCAAATCGGCAACTTTGGCATTGTCTGACAGATCAGGACAGGCCGGATAACCCCATGAATAGCGCCCACCACGATATTGCTGACGGAAAAGACCTAAGAGATTTGGTCCGTCTTCGCTAACAAAATTTAACTCTTCGCGAATACGTTGGTGCCACATTTCAGCGAGCGCCTCGGCCATTTCGACACCTAACCCGTGGAGCATCAGGTAGTCGTTGTAGCGATCTTGTTCGAAGAGTTCCCGGCAGCGATCCGAAACTCTTTCGCCCATGGTCACCAACATAAAACTGGCGTAGTCCTTTTCGGGGCTGTCCACTGATCGGAAGAAGTCCGCAATGCAAAGGTAGGGGCTCTCGTTTTGTCGTGGGAAGTGGAATCGAGTTCGCTCCTCGGTCCTTGAATCATCGGTGTAGACAATGACGTCCTGCCCATCGGCTGCGACCGGGAAGTGTCCCCAAACCACTTGGGGAATAAGCAGGTCTTCGGCTTTGGCAATAGCAAGTTGTTCGCGCAATACAGCGCTCACTCGCGTCTTGAATGCTGCGTCATCCTCACCATCTTCGGGACGGTATCCCCATTGATTGCGAAACAGCGAAGTGAGATTCAAGAATTCACTTATCTCATCAACGCTCATCCCCTTCGCAACACGACTACCAACAAAGGGTGGCGGGAAGAGGGGATTGTCTGATTCGGCTTCGGGGCTGCGAGGTGGGAGATCGGGAGCCTGAACGAATTCGTCACGGAATCGACGTTGCACATTCTTTTCTGAGAGTTCTCGACCGAAAGCATCGTCGACTACCTCACCGCGGCGAATCTCGCCTAGTCGGTCCAGCACGCGAAGTCCCTCGAAGGCATCCTTGCCGTAAAAGACCCGACCCTGGTACACCTCACGGAGGTCGCGCTCAACGTAGGTCCGCGTGAGAGCGGCACCACCGAGGAGAACTGGAACGTGCGAGAGGCCTCGAGCATTGAGTTCCTCCAGGTTTTCGCGCATAATCAACGTGGATTTAACAAGGAGGCCACTCATACCCAACGCGTCGGCCTTGTGTTCTTCAACAGCCTGAATCATCTCGGAAATACCGACCTTGATTCCCAGGTTGATGACTTCGTAGCCGTTGTTAGTCAGAATGATGTCAACGAGATTCTTGCCAATGTCGTGGACGTCACCCTTTACGGTGGCCAAGACAATTCGCCCGCGCCCGCCCTGGTCGCTCTTTTCCATGAAGGGCTCGAGGTAGGCCACAGCAGACTTCATTGTTTCGGCGCTCTGCAGCACGAAGGGGAGTTGCATTTCGCCACTGGCAAAAAGGTCGCCAACTTCGCGCATGCCATCAAGCAAGAGATCATTAACAATTGATAATGGAGTGTGACCAGCGCTGAGGGCTTCGGCGAGGTCGTCTTCGAGTCCCACCCGTACTCCGTCGATGATGCGACGGCGGAGCCTCGACTCCAGGTCGAGATCATCTAGTGCTGGCCCAGATTGGCTCGCCAAACTGACACCCTCGAAGAGGCCCAGCAGCTCGGTGAGCGGGTCATAACCCTCACTTCGGCGGTCGTAGATCAAGTCCAGGCAAACTTCGCGAGCACGCTCATCAATGCGGTGGAGCGGCAGAATCTTGCTCGCGTGAACAATTGCTGCGTCCAGGCCGGCTTCGGTGCACTCGTGAAGGTACACCGAGTTGAGTACTTGACGGGCGGCAGGGTTTAGACCGAAGGAGATGTTCGACAAGCCAAGAATGGTTCGCACGCCAGGCAACTCCGCCTTAATTCGTCGAATGGCTTCAATAGTTTCAATACCGTCTTTACGGGACTCTTCCATTCCGGTGGAGAGTGGGAGGGCGAGAGGGTCAATGAAGATGTCGCTCGCGGAAAGCCCGTACTTGGTTGTGGCAATTTCTGTGATGTTGCGTGCGGCGCGAACTTTCCAGTCAGCGGTGCGGGCCTGGCCCTCCTCATCGATACAGGTCGCTACCACGCCAGCACCAAACTCGGCGGCGAGGCTCAAGAAGCCGTCTAGACGGGTGCCTACGCCCTGGCCCTCTTCGAGATTCACTGAGTTCAGAAGTGCCTTGCCACCAATCCAGCTCAGAGCTTGGCGGGCAACTTTGGTTTCGGTCGTGTCAACCATCAGGGGAACTGAAGACTGGGTTGCGAACCGGCTCATGACTTCATTCATGTCATCGATTCCGTCGGCCCCCGTGTAGTCAACGCAGACGTCGAGCACGTGGGCGCCCTCTCGAATTTGCTCACGGCCGATGGAAACGCAAGTGTCCCAGTCGCTGGCCAGCATGGCCTCGCGGAATTTCTTGGAACCATTGGCGTTGGTGCGTTCGCCAACCATCAGAACCGAGTTCTCTTGGGAATAGGGCGTTGCCGAGTAGATCGAGGCGACCGACGGCTCAAGTTCCCCCGAGCGCTTGGCGGGAGTTACTTTTCGTACCGCTTCGACCACGTGGGCGAGGTGCTCAGGTGTCGTTCCGCAACAGCCACCTACGACACGAACGCCATTTTCGCCAACGAACTTGGCGAGGTGCTCGGCGAGTGCCTCTGGTGTTAAGTCGTAGTGCATTTTGCCGTCGACCACGCTGGGAAGCCCAGCATTGGGCAAACAGCTAATTGGAATTGGGGAATTTTCGGCCAGGGTGCGCAAAGGCTCGTACATTTCAACTGGACCGGTCGCGCAGTTAAGGCCAATGACGTCAACGCCCATGGGAGCGAGTGCGGTGAGTGCGGCACCAATTTCGGTACCCGGCAGCATGCGACCGGTGAGTTCGATCGTTACCTGCGCTTGAATTGGCACAACTCGGCCGTGACGAGCCATTGCACGGTGACACGCATTGATGGCGGACTTGCCCGATAGGAGGTCGAACATGGTCTCAACTAACAAGAGGTCAACCCCACCTTCGAGAAGGGCGTAGGCCATCTCCTCGTAGCTCTGGGTTAATTCTTCGTAGGTGATTTGTCCGAGGGTCGGGAACTTGGTGCCGGGCCCGATGGATCCGGCCACAAATTTCGGATTACCCGGCGAGGCGTAGGAGTCGGCGACTCGACGAGCTAATTGCGCCGAGGCCAAGGAGAGTTCGTGGGCTCGCTCGGGAATTCCGTATTCATTTAGAACAATTGAGAATGATCCAAATGAGTTGGTCTCAATAACGTCCACTCCCACGTCAAGAAAAGACCGGTGAAGTTGTTCGATGGATTCAGGCTTCGTGACGACCAGAATTTCGTTGCATCCCTCGAAGTTGGCGCCACCGAAGTCATTTGCTTCGAGGTTTTGGAGTTGCAGGTTGGTTCCCGTGGCCCCGTCATAGACGAGGACTCGCTCGGCCAAAGCCGAAAGATATGGGTCGTTGGCGCCTGGGCGGGCAAAAGGTGGTCGTATCAGGGGATCCATTGAGTACCAAGGCTACCGGTAGTGGGCTATTCACTACGCTAAACAAATGAGGATTTACACCCGTACCGGCGATGACGGCAGCACTGGTCTCTACTTTGGCGGTCGTGTGCCAAAGGACCACGCCCAGGTCGAACTAAACGGGACCGTGGACGAGGCACAGGCGTTCTTGGGATGGTCCCGCTCATTGACCGATTCCGCCTCGCAGGTTCACGCACTGATTGCCGATATTCAACGAGACCTCTGGATCTTGATGGCTGAAGTTGCCACCGCGACCGAACAACGGGGCAAGTTAACGGCCGGCAAAGACATGGTCACCACCGAAATGGTCGAAAAAATTGAAAGAGCAATTGACGAATGGACCGAGATTGTTGGCCTAATCACGGAGTTTGTGATTCCTGGGAAAAACACCCTCTCGGCGTCATTAGATATCTCTCGTACCGTAGTTAGGCGAGCGGAACGTCACGCCTTTGGCGTTCTGAGTGGAGAATCTATTGTTCCGGTGTACCTAAACCGATTGAGTGACTTGCTTTGGACCCTGGCCCGTGCGGTTGAGGGTAAGAATTAACTAGTAACTAACAACAGGAGAACATGATGGGCTTTACTTCCTCACTGGGAACCATTCGCGACTACCAAGATGTTTCATACATCGCGGTGCCACTTCTCATCACCGAAGGCGTTGGAGCGATTTCTGGCGTGATACCCACCGAGCTCGCAGGTTTTGATATCCCTCGTCGACTCGGTGCTGGTTGGTTGAAATCAAATGGCATCAGCGATAAAGCTGGCTCTTCCACAGTCTTGCGTTCGACGACTGGGGTTTCAATAATTTTGGTGTCGCTGGGTAAGGAACTGTCGAACCTGGAGTCCTGGCGATTGGCTGGCGCTTCGGTGATGCGAATTGCGGGAACCGAGGCTGTAAATTTTCTTCTGCCCCTGGACTTGCTAAACGCCCCCGGGGCTTGTGCCCAGGCGCTGGTCGAAGGTGCGAGTCTCTCAACCTATGACTACAAGACTCTCGACAAGGAGTGCTCACTCTTTCTTGTCCCACTTGACGGATCAGTTCCGAACCCCGAGACGCTAAGTGAAATCGAGACAGCGATAGAAGATGCGCTCACCGCAACCGATCTCGTTAACTGGGCGAAGCGACTAATTGATACTCCGCCTCGCGATGCGTCGCCGCGCAAACTCGCCAAGGCCTACGCCAAGCGTTTGGAGCAAGAAGACAACGTGACCGTTGAAGTCTGGGATGAAGACAAGGTGAAGGCCGAGAGGCTCGGCGGATTGATTGGTGTTGGTCGGGGATCAAACGAGCCCGTTCGCTTGGTCTACGCGACCTATCGCCCGAAAGCGGGAGAGAACGTGCCTCACGTTGTGCTGGTCGGCAAGGGGATCACCTTCGACTCGGGTGGTTTGAGCATTAAGCCCGCGGATTCGATGATGACGATGAAAGCCGACATGTCCGGTTCGGCCATTGTGATGGCGACCTTGGCTCTTTGTGCTGAGCTCGGTCTTAACATTCGTGTCACCGCCATTGCTCCAATGAGTGAAAACATGACTGGTGGATCAGCAACTCGTCCCGGTGACGTACTCACGATTCGTAATGGAGCCACCGTCGAGGTCTTAAACACCGATGCCGAGGGTCGCCTAGTCTTGGCCGACGGCCTAACTTTGGCCACCGAAACCGACGCCTCGCTCATCATCGACATCGCCACCCTTACCGGTGCTCAGCGAGTGGCGCTGGGAGATCAAATTGCAGCTTTCTATTCAACTTCCGAGCAAGTTGCGGCCGACCTCGAAAAGGCCAGTCAAGCAACCGGTGAGTTGATTTGGCGTATGCCGCTGCACAGCCCCTACAACGCGAGTTTGGAATCGGAAATTGCTGATATCAAGAACATCGGGGCCGGTGGTGGAGGATCCATCACCGCGGCCTTGTTCTTGCAGCGCTTTGTCGGTGAGTTCCCTTGGGTCCACTTGGACATTGCGTCAACTTCACGAGCCGAGGGCGGACGTGGCTACCTGAGTAAGGGCGCCACCGCATTTGGTGTGCGCACCTTGGTTCACTACTTGAGCGAGATCGCGTCCAAGGGTAGTTTGCCGACCGCGTAGTGATGCGAAGCGTTCGTATATTACTGAACTGAATACCTGACCTAACAAGTAGGCTTTAGCGGTCGAAAGGAACGAAGTGTCCTCACCTCGTGATCTATTAAACGCCGCCAAGTCGGAGATTCGAGAGATCGAACCTCAAGAGGTTGCCGCAAATCTCAAGGACTACACGATTCTTGACGTTCGCGAACCAGACGAATACGAACAAGGCGCCGTTCCTGGAGCGATTCACGTCCCACGTGGACAGCTCGAGTTCAATGTTGAGGGCCGCATCCCCGACAAGAACGCACACCTGGCCGTTTACTGTGCGGGCGGAGTGCGCAGCGCCTTTGCGACCAAGACTCTGCAAGACCTTGGCTATACCGATGTCGTATCGGTCATTGGTGGCTTTAACAAGTGGAAGGATGACGGCCTCGTCTGGTCGACTCCACAAACCCTCAGCACCGATCAGCGCATTCGCTATCACCGTCACATCCTCTTGCCCGAAGTAGGCGAGAAGGGTCAGATGAAGCTTCTGGAGTCGAAAGTATTGATGCTTGGTGCTGGTGGACTCGGTTCACCCGCCGCCCTTTACCTAGCGGCCGCTGGAGTTGGCACGATCGGCGTCATCGATATGGACGTTGTCGATTCATCAAACATTCAGCGCCAAGTGCTTCACAATATGGACCGCGTGGGTATGCGAAAGGTCGACTCGGCCAAGATGACCCTAACGGCCATGAATCCAGACCTCAAGGTCATCACCTATGACACCAGGTTGAACGCTGACAACATTCTCGACATCTTTGATGGTTACGACGTCATTGTCGATGGTACTGACAACTTTCCAACTCGTTACCTGGTTAATGACGCAGCGTTGTTAAAGAAGATCCCGGTAATTCACGGTTCAATCTTTCGCTTCGAAGGCCAGGCAACGGTCTTTGAGCCTTACGTCGGACCTTGCTATCGCTGCATGATCCCCGAGCCACCACCCGCCGAGTTAGCGCCAAGCTGCGCAGAAGCTGGTGTTCTTGGAGTTCTGCCGGGCATCATCGGCTCAATCCAAGCCGTCGAAGCAATCAAGATGTTGCTTCGATTGGGAGAGCCGCTCGTTGGCCGACTTCTCACTTACGATGCCCTCGAGCAGAGTTTCCGAAACTTTAAGGTTCGCCGCGACCCCGCATGCCCAGCGTGTGGAGAAAATGCTGGTCCTATTCAAATCATTGAATACGACGAGCTCTGCATGCCACACGCAGTTTTGAAGTAACTCAAACGCAACCGCGGCTATCAGTTTGGTTTCGGCAGTAATCCTGTACGAAGTTGAAATTTAGAGCTTGACTACCGTGGTCTTGGCGAACTTGTCGTGCAGAGTCTGGCCTTGCTTGTCCCACAAGCACCACAGAATGTCCAAGAAACCAATAATGGCCAGAGCGCCTAGCAGACTAAAAACTTCACTGAATAACCACCGACTCGTGGCCTGACCAACGGTTAGTGGGCCGCCAGTTTCGATGGAGATCACTTTTATCTTCATTATTCGATCGCCAATGGTTTGACCATTCGGTCGCGACAAGAAATAGATGGTGTAAAGACCCACCAACGCCGCTGCGATGAGCTCTGGCACACCGAGCCCAGCTCGCAGACCCGAAGAAGTAGCGCTGGATGCCCCTGTAAACACTGCAACGAGAACGCCAATCGGTAGGCCGGCAATCAGGCCATCTAAGAGTGTTGCTCCGGCTCGCTGCCAAAAGGTGGCGGTAGCCAAAGCGGAATCGAATTGTCCGAAGCGAGAGGTCTCTTTTCCGCAGGTGGGGCAGAATTTGGAATCAGCGGGCGAACCGCAATGTGGGCAGTACATGGTTTAAACGTTAGCCACAAAATTGAGTAAAAGAAGTTATTCGTGACTCAAGAAAGGAAGGTAGAAGTGTGAAACTTCGGCTGGTCGGTCGTAGAACGTCCAGGTGAGATCCTTCCACTTCGCAAAAAGGTCACTCTTTCGAAAGTCCATGTGATCAGTGAGTGAATCCCACTTAATGAGCATGAGGTAAGTGTGTTCGTCCTCGAGCTGTCGGCGGGCCTCAGCACCGTGACACCCTGGTGCAGAGGTGATGATAGGAAATGCTTGCTTCAGGCTCTGCTCGAACTCAATTGTTCGTCCTTCAGCAATGTGAACCACTACGTGTTCAATGATCACTTGGTGAGTTCCTTGCGGAGTTCACCATCTTCTGCAACACCAATGGCGGTCCAGGCTAGGGCAATTGCGCCCTCGAGAACCGCGTTGTCCGCTTCAGGCGTTTTACAGGCCGCTGTGAATTCTGGCTGGTGGTTGACTGCGCCGTGAGTAGGAATCATCAGTAGTGGGTGAATCGAAGGGAGTTCCAGGGAAACGTTCGCCATGTCCGTGCTGATTGTCGGAAGCGCTACTCCCTGGTCGTCCAACGCAAAGCTTCGGCCGAGTGACTCCGCGGCTTTTCGGTAGTGTCCGAGCACGCCCTCATGTGAAACCATGTGCGAGAAGCGCTGAAACTTATTCGTGATAGTCAGCTTGGCACCGGTAGCCAAGGCGCCCGCCTCGAAGCAGGCAATCACTCGGGCTCGAAGTGCATCGAGTGACTCATTGCTGAGCGAGCGAATCATGAAATCGGCGCTCGCGGTTGAGGGAATAATGTTGGCCGCTGAGCCAGAACCCAGAACGTGTCCGTGAACTTGGTCCCCCGGGCGAAGTTGTTGGCGCATGAAGCCGATAGCGACTTGGGCGATATTGAGTGCATCGAGGGCGTTGACACCTTCCCACGGGGCAGCCGAGGCGTGCGCTTCTTTGCCGGTGTAGGTAATAGTGATCGCGTCTACAGCCAGGCAGGTCGCGGCTAGGCGCTCGGTAGGCCAAGGGTGGATCATCATCGCCACGTGCTCATCTTTGAAATATCCCGCACGGATCAGGTCAATCTTTCCGCCACCGCCCTCTTCGGCGGGAGTACCGAGCAGGGTCACTCGAAGGTCGAGTTGATCGGCGACCGAAGCGAGTCCAATTGCAGCCCCAACTGACGAGGCCGCAATGATGTTGTGCCCACATGCGTGCCCGACGTCAGGGAGTGCGTCGTATTCGGCGCAGAGAACTACGTGAAGTGAACCGTTGCCACTCGTGGCCTTAAAGGCCGTTTCAATACCGCCCGCTTGGCGCTCAACGTTAAATCCCGCCTTTTCAACGGCGTCAGCGACGGCGGCCGCACTGAGAATCTCTTCGTAGTTCGTCTCAGGGTGTTCGTGGATGAAGTGACTTAGCGCAATGAGTTGTTCGCGAGAAGATTCAATGGCGGAACGTGCGATATCGCGCGTGGTCATTCAATCACCACAACGACGTCACCGGCGGCAACTGAGGCACCCTCGGTCACTTTGACGGTTTTCACGACACCATCTTTTTCGGCGTTGACGTTGTTTTCCATCTTCATGGCCTCGAGAATTACAACCGTCTCTCCAGCTGAAACCTTCTGGCCAACTTCGACGTTCACCTTCACGATTGTTCCCTGCATTGGAACCGCTACCTCGCCTGATCCACTCACTACTGCCGAACTGTGTTGGCGACGAGGTTTGGGGGCTGTTGAGTGTGGGCGGGGAAGTCCTTCATCGGCGGGCTCTGGAACCCACATGGCAATTGTCACGCGACGCCCATTCACCTCGGCGGTGACGTCCTTGCGAACAGTTCCCGAGCCCACTGAAAGCACGGCGCGGTCTACCTTGGGCAGGTTCGAGAAGTCCAGATTCGCCTCAACCCACTTGGTGGAGTGGGTGCCATTTACGAAAGCTTCATCATTCAAAATGATGGTGTCGGCGGGCAGGGTAGTGGCAACACCGGAAATGACCGTTTCTTCGATTGCGCGAAGCATGCGACGGCGAGCCTTTTCGCGGTCAGGGCCCCAAACAATCAGCTTTCCAATGAGGTTGTCGTAGTACTGGCTAATGGTGTCACCCGCGGCATATCCGGCGTCCATGCGAACACCAGGACCCGAAGGGATGTCGAAACGAGTAATTGGTCCTGGCGAAGGAATGAACTTTCCGTCAGAGGGATCTTCGGCGTTGATTCGAATTTCAATGGCGTGACCATCACGCTTGACCTCTTCTTGCTTGAATGGCAATGCTTCACCAGCGGCGATGCGAATCTGCCATTCGACGAGGTCGAGTCCAGTAACAAACTCAGTTACTGGGTGCTCGACTTGCAAACGGGTGTTCATCTCCAAGAAATAAAACTCGCCGTCTTGGTACAAGAACTCAACGGTGCCGGCATTGAAATAGCCGCAGGCTCTTGATACTTTGACCGCGGCTTCTCCCATGGCAACACGAACTTCATCGGGGAAGTTCGCGGCGGGTGATTCTTCAACCAATTTTTGGTGGCGACGTTGGGCGGAGCAGTCGCGCTCACCGAGCCACAGAGTATTTCCGTGCGTATCAGCAAGAACCTGCATCTCAATGTGACGAGGCCAGGTTAGGTAGCGCTCGAGGTAACACTCGGAGCGACCAAAGTACGACTGGGCTTCACGCATCGCGGCTTCGAGGGCGGCCTTCGCTTCATCGGGTCCATTTACGACCTTCATTCCGCGTCCACCACCACCGTGGGCGGCTTTGATAGCTACGGGCCAGCCGTATTCATTTCCAAAGGCGATGACCTCATCGGGGTGGGTGAGAGTTTCATTACGTCCGGGAACGCCCGCCACTCCCGCCTTATCCGCTGCGACGCGAGAGGAGATTTTGTCTCCCATAACCTCGATGGCTTCTGGTGGTGGGCCAATGAAGGTGACCCCTAGCTTGGTGATGGCTCGAGCAAAGTCCGTATTTTCAGAGAAGAAGCCGTATCCGGGGTGAACGGCGTCAGCGCCCGATCGCTTGATGATGTCCAAAATGGCCGAGGTGTTGAGGTAACTCTCCGCTGCGGTCTGTCCGCCCAGGGCGTAGGCCTCGTCGGCGAGGCGAACGTGCAGGGCGTTTCGGTCGAGCTCGGAATAGACGGCCACGGTGGCGATACCCATCTCTCGACAGGTGCGAATGACACGTACTGCAATCTCGCCACGATTGGCGATGAGAACCTTCTTGATCACGCAAGCCTCCGTTATTTCCCTACTTTTCTACCACTTTTAAGGGGACTTTCCTTAATTCTGCCTACTTTCACGACTGACTAATCGGTAAGTAATGGGGGTGAGCGCGAACTGAAGTCCTCGTATCCTTGAGTCGTGACAACTCTCGCCTGGCGCATCGAGCACTTTGACGAGTTGCCTTCGACGAATGTTGAACTCGCTAATCGCTGGCGGAGTGGAGAATCGGCCGGCGCCGTTCTCATGACTGATTTCCAATCTGCGGGTAAAGGACGCAGAGATCGAGAGTGGATCGCACCACCAGCGAGTTCATTGCTCTGTTCGTTGTTGCTCGATGTCGAATCGGTTGAGGCTGCAGCCTACGTTCCATTCACCGTCTCTCTCGCCGCCAAGCACGCGCTCGAATCATTAATGAATATCTCGGTCGATCTGAAGTGGCCCAACGACTTGTTGGTCGCTGAAAAGAAACTCGCGGGAATTTTGAGTGAGTACTTGGTTGACGGCGATCGTCAGTCAGTCGTTGTCGGGATCGGGGTGAACCTCACCTACGCCGGTCCAGAGTCGAGTAACGCTACTTCGGTAGAAAACCAAGTTGGTTCGGCGCCCGCACCCCGAGTGTTGCTCGAGGCGATGTTGGAAGAGCTGAATCAACGGATGGCGCTACTGGCCTCCGTAGAGGGCCGAAAGGAACTCCGTTCCGAGTATGAATCCGCACTCGCAACTCTTGGACAAGTCGTAAATGTCACCATGGGGGATAAGACCGTTTCGGGCTTCGCTCAAGGTGTCGACAAGGCTGGTCAGCTGATCGTCGCCACAACAGATGGTGAAGTCCACTGCAACGTTGGTGATGTGGTGCACGTACGCCCCGCTCAAGAAAGTTCGAAATGAAAGTCCTCGTAACTGGATCCTCAGGACAGGTTGGACGAGACCTTATTGACGTCCTCGATGGCGTCGTTCCACCCGGGGGGTCACCAGAATTTCAGTCAAAACTTGAGGGTACAAGTTTTGAGGTCATCGGTGTATCTCATCATGACCTCGACGTCACCGATCTTGCTCACGTGGAAAACGCACTTGAGAGAGTACGCCCGGATGTAGTTATCAATCTCTCGGCTTACACAGCCGTCGACAAGGCCGAATCTGAACCTGAAGCCGCTGAGTTGGTCAACGCAACTGCCGTCGGATATCTCTCGAGCGCGAGTGCCAAAGTCGGCGCGCGTTTTATTGCCGTTTCGACTGACTACGTCTTCGATGGTGAGAAGGGGCAGAGTTACACCGAAACTGATTCTCCCAATCCGCAATCGTCATATGGAAGAACCAAGTGGCACGGTGAACAACTTTGCTCGCCCGCGGACACAATTGTTCGCACCTCGTGGGTAATGGGCGTCAGGGGAAAGACGGTAGGCAAGGTAATTGCTGAACGCGCCAAAACTGGCGAAACGGTCCGCTTCGTAGATGACCAGCGGGGCTCGGTAACTCTGGCCAGTGACCTCGCAGTCGCGCTTGCCACGTTGGCCATTGATCCACCAGGTGGGGTATGGCACGTGGCGAATTCCGGTTCGGCAACGTGGTTCGAGGTTGCGCAGTGGATTGGTGAACTCTACGGACGACCCGATGACTTCGCGACCGCCATAAAAACCGCTGACCTCGATCCGCAACCCGCTGCGAAGCGACCCACGAGGAGTGACCTCAACACCGATAAATTCGCTGCTAAATACTTTGCTCTCCCTGATTGGCGAGAGGGTCTTATTCGCTTTGTTGAAGGATTGGCGTAATGGCGATTGCCGATCTTGTCAATGCAGTCGTGGTGGATTATCACGCCGAAGAAGCTTTAGATACTTGCCTAAGCTCCCTGAAAGCTAATGGCGTAGATGAGATTGTCGTGGTTGAGAACGGATCGGAGGGCTCGACAACAAGTGCAGTAGAGGAGCAGGCGACAGTCGTTCGCCCTCTCGTCAACTTGGGTTACGGCCGTGGCGTCAATCGTGGAGCGGCGGCACTGTCCAAGAAGCCGTACTTACTCGTTTCAAATCCTGACGTCATCGTTCATGAGAGCGCGGTGGAACGTCTGGTTGAATTTCTGCAGCAAAATCCCGACGTGGCAATTGTTGGGCCTACAATTCTTCGCACCGATGGCACGGTGTACCCAAGCCACCGGAAGTTCCCCAACATTGTTTTGGCGGGTCTGCACGCACTGTTAGCTCCGCTCTGGGCAGATAATCCGTTAACAACGAGCTACCGGTCGAGCAATAAAGACGGTTCAGTTGACTGGATCTCTGGGGCGTTTTTCATTGTGAATCGCGACGCCTTTGAAATGGTGGGTGGCTTTGACGAGCGCTACTTCATGTTCGCTGAAGACATGGCCCTTTGCTGGAGCCTGGCGCAGCGAGGCTGGCAGGCGGCGGCTGTCTCGGAGGCGGTGGTAACACACGTCGAAGGTCTCAGCCGAGCGAAAGCGCCTCGAGCGATGATGCTCGCTCACCACAAGAGTGCGTTTCGATTTGAAGTACAAAGCGCCAAGGGTCTTCGCAAACTGCTAGTTCCCGTAGCCGCTTTAGTGCTGGGTTTGCGATATTTGTTGGTTTCGCTTTGGCCTAGCCGCCATTCATAGAACTCATCTAGTATTTGTTCGGGCTGTGAGTGGTTCTGTGGTTGAAAGTCGATGCCAGTCGCGGGCGAAACGACCCACGTAAGGTTCCCTAATCGGAACTGAGCATGGCGCGGTTTAGAAGTAAGTCCTGACTCGGTGCGACCAAAGTGGTCGCGACGAACTCAGGCAGGTGTGGGGTCAAAGACCAGGTCAGCGCTCACAGCCCAATATTTTTGGCGGATAATTAAAGAATCCGCGCCGGGTATTAAGCGATTTCGCTGCTTCGAATTCGAGGCCAGGATACTTCTACTGCTTGCACCATACTTTGCCACTGGTCTATATCCAGTGGAAATGCAGCGCGCGAGTTGATTACCCGAGCCATGAGAAGCGTGTCTATTAGGTTCACACTCTGAAGCACGTGGCTGAAATCAATCGAAGCACCTGTGAAAACGGCAAAACCCTCAACTGATTTTGCCAATAGCAACAGATAGTCATTCTGAAGTTTCTCGAATGTCGATTCGAAGCTTGCGTTGACAAATCCACGGGCTCGAATACGCATACGCATTTCGCGAAAATCATTTGAGTTATGTACTCGAGGATCGGCTTGTAGCCGAGCAATTAAAGCTTTGAAAGTTTCCTGGTGAGTTGGCAACTGGGCGAGAATTTCGCTCACCGTCGCGAGAATTAACTGATTCTGCTGTTTGTAAATCAGTAGGTACGCCTCATCGACGAGGCCTTCTTTTGAACCGAAATAGGAATAGAGAACGCTAGCGCTGACTTCAGCTTGAGCCGCGACATCAGCTATGCGAAGTCTCTCTTCAGATCGACTGATTAAAGATCTTGCGACAATGGCCAAGATATGTAGTTTTGCTTCTTCAATTCGCTCGGCGTAGTACAACTTGTTAACCAACTCTCTTAGATATCCCCTATTTGGAATTTAGCGAGTTGTGAACAATTATTGCCCGAAATATTTTTTTTTCGTGAGTAGATTTTTTTTCTGGGCATGAATCGGTCCTGACACGGCACTCTTAACGCATGACTTTTTCTCTGCGTCCTGACTCTAAGGAAGTGTGAGTTGGCTGCTCGTGTGGCCGTGATTGGTGCGGGCTTTGTCGGTTTGCCGACTGCCGTTGTGCTCGCTCTTAATGGCAATTCGGTCGTGGTTGTCGAGAGTGATCAAAGTAAGTGCGCGGTGATTGCCAGCGGAATCTCCCCCCACTACGAAGAGGGCCTTCAAGAGGCATTAACTCTGGCCCAATCACGACACGCGCTCACTGCAACCACCGACCTGGCGAAAGCAGCGGGTGAGAGTGACATGGTCATTCTGTGTGTGCCCACACCCTCGACACAAGATGGGGCCGATCTCCGCATCATCTCTACTGTGGTGCGTCAGCTTCGAGACATCATGGCGTCGAATTCAATTCTCGTCATCAAATCAACTGTTCCATGCGGAACAACTCAGATGTTGATTGAAATGTTGAATCGGTCAGATATTCGTGTGGTGAATTGTCCGGAGTTTCTTCGGACTGGCGCTGCTCTTTATGACACATTGAATCCTGAACGATTAATCATTGGCTCGATAGACGGTGAAGGGGCTTCAGAGATTGAGGACCTGTATCGGTTTACGAATGCACCAGTGGTATCTACAACGCTTGAAACCTCAGAACTGATTAAATATGCAGCCAATCTTTTCTTGGCCATGAAGATCAGCTTCATCAATGAGATGGCAAGAATCTCCGATGCGGTTGGTGGAGACATTGGTGATGTTAAAGCGGCTCTTGGATATGACAATCGAATCGGTGGAACCTATCTTTCTCCAGGACCTGGATGGGGAGGCTCATGCTTCCCCAAGGACATTCGAGCACTCACTCGACTGACACAGGACTTGGGAATTGGTGCTCCGTTGGTGATGGCTACCCACGCGAGCAACGAGACTCACCTTGAATACCTCTTGGCGAAGGTTGAGCGAGAGCTGATCGGTATTGAACAACCAACAATCGCAGTTTTTGGTCTTGCCTTTAAGGCGGGAACTAATGAAATGCGTGATTCGCCCGCGCTTCGCATCGTCAACTCCCTCTCAAATAGTGGTTTCAGTATCCATGCCTATGACCCGGTTGTACGTGGAGACAAGGAACTAGCCAAAGAAGTCTTGGTGTTTGATAACGCCTATGAGGCGGCGGAAGGCGCCTCACTCTTATTAATTCTGACGGAGTGGGAAGAATTCCACGCTCTGGACTGGAGTCGAGTGGGCGAGGCAATGGCTCACCGCGTAGTGCTAGATGCCCGCTACCACATTGATCGAGACGAACTGGCAAAACATGGTTGGAAGCAGATTTCAATTGGATCGAAGCCAAGCCACTCACTAGAGACGGTTCAGTAGATGGCTATTGCTTTATTCAATCGGTCCCGCAATGTCCGTCACGCTACGCCTGTTTACGTGACCAACGCGCCTGCTCCGGTCAAATTTAAGTTGACAATAATTGTTCCGGCCTACAACGAAGAGCGCTTTGTTTCTGAAGTTATGGAACGACTCTTGGGCATAGAAATCCCTGGGCAGGCTGAGATCATTGCGGTGAACGATGGCTCAACTGATTCAACGGGAGAGGTGCTCGAAAAAATGAGCGACCCTCGCCTGGTGGTCCTTCACCACGAACAGAACCGAGGTAAAGGCGCTGCGGTGCGTTCCGGAATTAAAGCGGCCACTGGGAGCCACATTCTCATTTTTGACGCCGACACCGAATATGACGTACATGATATTCCGCGGCTCGTTGCACCCATTCTGACTGGCCGTGCGGAAGTTGTTTATGGAAGTCGAATGTCTGGCTTTGGCACGGTTCATCCTTCTCGCCGCCACTCGGTTGGCAACCACGCAATGACCTCTATGGCCAACATCATTTTTGGGTCGGCGATAAGCGATCTTCACACTTGCTTAAAGTTATTCCCCGTACCTCTACTTGAGAGTTTTGAACTTACTGAAACTGGCTTTGGTCTAGACACTGAAATCAGCGCAGAAATGTTGCGGTCTGGATTTCGCCCGTTCGAGGTTCCGATTAGCTACGTGGCTCGTAGCGCCGAAGAAGGCAAGAAGATTCGAACCCGAGATGCTTTCAGATGCGTCTATGTGCTGCTCAAAGTTCGACTGCGAGGAACTGTCACGTACGGGCAGCGAAACAGGGCGTTGGCGCCACGCTCCGCTACGGATTTGAACAGCCGAAAAGAGGCTTAGCGTGGTCGACCTACGCAAGGGGAGACACTGGCAGTGGGCCGCGGCTGCGCTACTTGTTGTTGGCGTCTTAGTCGTGGCACCGCAAGGGTGGGCCAAGCTTCTTCGCTTAAGCCACGGTACTTTTGGTCAAAGCCCCTACAGCTCCCTTGCTTTCGCGAATCCGAAAATCGTTCAGTCCCCACAACCTGTCGGTGCAGATATAGGTGTCATTGCGGACAATCAATCGGGGCGGAATAAGAAGTACGTGTGGGCTGCTAAGGAATCCGGAGTAATGGTCTCCCAAGGGACTCTGGAAATCGCGTCTGGCCACCACACTCAATTTCGCGTCCCAACCGCCTCAGCTGATACCGGAATCCTGCGGATTTCTTTGATGGGCAGCAATATCTACTTAACAGTCCCAATGGCTATCTATCCCAATTCGGTCGTCACCAATGGCTAAGGAGCGAGACAAACCCTTTCGGATTGTCGTGGTGAGTGATGCGGTCTACCCGTGGCACAAAGGTGGCAAAGAGGTTCGATATCGAGAACTGTTACCACGTCTCGCTTCACGGGGCGTTTCGATTGAAGTCTGCACTATGCAGTGGTGGCCAAAGTCAACCATTCCCAACATTTCAGAGGACAGCACTCTTAGCTATCGAGCTATCTGTCGACAACACCCCATGTACGTGGGGGAACGCCGATCCATTAAGCAGGCTGTTTTTTTCGCGTTTGCTACGACCAAGATCCTGTTTCGACCTTGTGACTTAATCGAAGCGGATTCAATGCCTTACGTACAACTTCTACCCTTACGAGCGGTGGCGTTCTTAAAACGAGTACCGCTCCTCGTCACCTGGCATGAAGTCTGGGGCAAGGAATACTGGAAAAAGTATTTGGGCACGCTTGGCGCTATCGGTGCGCTAATTGAACGCATCGGCGCGCACTTAGGCACGGTCTGTTTTGCCGTTACCTCTGACATTGCAATACGCCTTCACGATTTGGGGGTTGACAGCGCGAAGGTGACCGTTATTCCAAATGCGGTTGACGTGCAAGCGCTCCAGAGGGTCGAGGCAATTGCAAAGGGTCCGGAAATAGTATTCGCCGGACGTCTCATTCAACATAAAAGGGTGGACGTTGCGTTACGGGCCTTCGCCCTCATTCATTCCCAGCGCCCCGAAATTCGCTTTGGAATTATTGGCACTGGACCCGAGGAACGCGCACTAAAGAATCTTTCGGTTGAGCTTGGCATTGATTCAAATGTGACTTTTTTCGGTGAAGTCGATTCACATGAAAAAGTGTGGAGCCTAATAAAGGGTGCACGTGTGTTTCTCTCTCCTTCAGAACGTGAAGGATTTGGTCTTTCCGTCGCAGAGGCACTCGTAGCCGGAGTTCCAGTTGTCGTGAGTGACGCCGCAGATAATGCATCAGCAGAACTCGTAATACATGGGCTGGATGGTTCCATCGCGAAAGCGGGCAATAGCGAAAGCTTCGCAAGGGAAACACTGAACTGGCTCTCGGCTCCATTAGATAGGGAGAAACAAAGTAGGCAGTTCCTGGCGCGAAATCCTCACCTGAACTGGGACTCCGTAGCTGATCGCTATGTAGAAAAGGTTAAGGAGATGGTGGGCCGATGACTCGCACCATTTCAGTAGTCGTCTGTAGCTATAACGGGGCCGAGCGACTCGGGAGATGTCTAGATGCATTAAGAATGCAAAGTTTGCCCGTTGAAGTGTTAGTCGTTGATGATGGCTCAAGTGATGCGACGGCTTCGGTGGCGAAGTCTCACGGAGTAAATGTGGTTAGCCATGATCGGAATAGAGGTATTGCGGCCTCGCGAAACACAGGAATAGCAACGATGAAATCGGACATCGTGGCCTTTTGTGACGATGATTGTGAGCCAGGCACTGACTGGACATTAAAACTTTCCCGTGTGTGGGAGGGGGCACCGACGGGAACGAGTGCAATAGGCGGAACTATCTCGGTACCGAATCCAAGCAGTCTCAACACTAAGTACCTGAGCATTTTCAACCCAGCGCAACCGTTGGAGATTGAACTCTTGTATGGACCAAGTTTTTGGTACCGAATTCGGCGCCAGTTTTGGACCTCCACCACACCAGATGCAGGGCTAAGGCCGGTTTTCTCCATGATTGGAGCAAATATGTCCTTCGATCGATTGAAAGTCCATTCTGTTGGTGGTTTCGATGAGGGGCTCTTTTTCTCTGAAGGCGAGGAAGCCCAAATCGCAAACTCACTTCGTCAGAAATTTGGCGATGAAACAGTTTTGGTGGATCCGGGAATAGAGATGCCTCACTATTTTCGCCCCCGGTTACGAGACACTTTCAAACGAAGTTTCGTCTCTGGAATTGGTATTGAACGCCGGTGGAGGAAGCAAGGAGGTCTGCCGTCGCTACGCTTCTCTCCGGCCATTGTCTCCCTGGTATTTCTCGCGAACACTCCCTGGAGCCTGGAGATTGCGGCGTTGGCTGCGTTGGCGACTTGCTACCTAATCAGGTTTTGGGGATTAATAGCTGGACTGCAGCGATTTGGTCCTGTGGCTGTTCTATTGCCGGTAGTCGCAGTGCTTGATGATGTTGTATGTGATTTGGGTTTTGTCACCGCAATCTTCCAAAACGGGACTGAGCGCGCTGAAAGCAGTGCACTGTGAAGAGAGTTCCCCCTTCCAACAAATTCCGCGACGAAAAATCGGATTTTGAAATCCTTGACGCAAATCAAGTCGATAAGCGAAGGGTGCCGTGGCTTAGTGCACTTTCCCTTCTCCAAGCTCTTCTTGTGCCCCATGTGCAGCGAATTGCAAATTTCCCTTCGTTGCGATTCCTTGATTTGCTCATCTTGCTCGTCGTTCCAGGTTCATTTCTGGCGGCAATTATTGGGGTTAGGGCGAGGAGATTTTCTTCGCGCCTTATTATCGCAGTATCTTTCAGCCTCATAGCAATAATGGTCACCGGATGGTGTCTGTCGTTTGTTCATTCGGCGGTACCGAGTACCCGGCCACTTGACTCAGCGTTCCAGCAATCGGCACTCGCAGTACTTTCTCTTGCGGCTTTAACTTGGGCAACTGTTCGGAGGCGGGATCCAGTAATCGAACTCTGTCACGAGTTGAGTCCGCTTGGTGTCATTTCGCTCGTATTCTCCCTTTCCCTCGTTGGTTTTAGCGCCATCGGCGCTTCCATTGTCAATAAGTCCGGCTCGGGGCGAATAGCAACTTTTGCTATCGCCGCTGAAGTTGTGGCACTTATTGCGGGCTCTCTTTGGGGGTGGAAGGAGAATTCGCGCGCGCCGCTCGGCGCCCTTCTCTATTCGAGCAGCTTGGGGCTACTTCTCAGCACGAGCCTAAGGGGTCAACATGTTTACGGCTACGACATTCAGCATGAATACTGGGTAGCCAAGCAAACAATCGCCCAGGGCTTTTGGATGGTGCCTCACAATCACGACGCCTACGCCTCGATGCTTTCGCTCACGGTGTTACCAACCTCACTCCATTCGCTGACGGGACTCGACCTGCTGACTTTCTTTCGGCTGGTAATTCCAGCGCTGCTGGCATTGTTACCACTGGCGATGTATTCCGCTTCACGCGATGTTCCACGTTGGATCAAAAAGCAATCCTTGGTTATTCGTCCCGGCCTGGCATTCGCTGTTGTTGGAATATTCGTGGATGGGGCCTATGCATTCCCGACCGAAATGGCGGCCATCGCACGGCAGACAGTGGCGTTCGTCTTGGTTGGTGCGCTACTGGTTTCGTTCGTTGATCGACAAATCAAACCCCGTGTGAGTCGTCGGATGATTTTCATCCTTACGGCATCACTTACCTTCACGCATTATTCAACAGCATTCATGTTCGTCGGGGTCTTCGTGACCGGCGCGTTGGTCTCCTCGATTTTGCAAAGGTTTCTCAACGGCGAAATATCAATGGGAGTCTTTCGTCGGCAAACACGAAAGAGACATCGACTTTGCACTTGGGGACTCGCATTTTGGTCATTGCTCACTGCCGGTGTTTGGAATGTTTGGTACACGGCGAATAATGCTTTGAGCCTTCCACTTCTGCGCCTGTATTTGAAAGGCCTACAGTTAAAAGGAAACACGGTTTCGCATACATTTGGGGCAGCGGACTATCAGCGTGTTACTCGAACTCTTCTTAAGCCCTACTCCAAGGCGATCCACTATTGGCCGGTTTCACGAAATTTTCGCTTGGCTGGCAATACGCCTCCTACCGTTTCCGGAGTGTGGCCAAGATTCTTCAAATTTTACGGACCTTACGAATTTTGGTTCCACGAACTGCTTCTCGCAATGACTGTCCTAGCTATCGGATACATGCTGTTTCGTGTAGTGAAAGACCCCTCGAGGGTAAGTTCGGACCTTTTGGCAATCGGAACGAGTGCCATACTCTTTGGCTTCGCATTGAGGTTTTCGGGAGCCCTGGCTGCTTTCTTTAATGCCGACCGGGCCGCTCTCTTTGTATCAGTAATTTCAATTGTTCCGATGGTGCTGTTTCTCTCAAAGCTCGCTGAGCGGCAATCTGTACTTACGGGACTTTTTCTTACAGTATCGGTCTTGAGCGCACAGGCATTCACCTCTGGACTCGGAGTCGAACTATTTGGTGGCTCGCCAGCGAGTGCTCTCTCTGCACGAGGAGCGGCCCCGGAGTCGTTCATGATCATGAGCCCAGAGCTAGCGGCAGCGAAATGGTTACAGGCAAATGTCGGCCCGAAAGGGCTAGTTCAGGTTGATACTTATGCCGGGCTTGCACTGGAAGCCCATAAGGGGGCGTACAACGTATTGCAAGAGGTCGTCCCTGGTTTTATTGCCAAAGGTGGCTATCTCTATGCATCGTCGGTCAACATACAGTTTCGGCGCGCGTACGGCTCGGTACCGGCCGGATCCGCCTCGTATGAGTTTCCCCTCAACTACGTGAACCACCACATGTCAGTGGTCTTTTCAACTGGGAGCACCCGTGTCTACCACTAGAGCCCATTCGAAGCGCGCGAAGGTTTCGGTGATCATCGTCAATAAAGATGAGTTGCAAATTCAACGTTCGCTGGATCTCCTGAAGCCCCAGTGCGAAGCACTTGGAGCTGAATGCCTTGTCCTTGACGCCTCAACTAAGCGGCTCGACTTTATTCGCCTTGCGAATCCGTGGGTCACGTGGATTGATTATGAGCCACCATTTTGGCGGTCATCGACTATTCCCTTGCAGAGGAACGTGGCCGTAAGGGCCTCTCAAGGCGAAGTGATTGCGTTTTGTGACGCTGGGGGAGAGCCTGATTCAAATTGGTTAAGCAGTCTCACTGACTCGCTCCTCAGTGGTGCCGCTGATTTTGTGGCCGGACCCATACGTTCTCTCGGCAAGGGAGCCTACGGTGTGGTTAACGATCTGCCGGACGGCGAAGTGGTGGAGTGGCCACCCACAGCGAATCTGGGTTTTACTCGCAAGCTTTTTGATTCAATCGGAGGTTTTGACGAACGTTACTTTTATACCTCCGACATTGACTTTGCGATTCGAAGCAAGTCGGCCGGATTCGTTTGTCGAAGTGTCCAGGCTGCCGGAATGGCGATGAACTGGGGTCCTCTGAGACTCAATAGTCGACGATCGTGGCGTTATGGGCGGGGTTGGCTCAGGCTGATGTCTTACCACCCGAGTAAAAGATGGTGGCTAATTAAACACAGTCCCTATCGCGTCGTCTACGCCGCATGGGTTCTCGCGGCCCCGATCGCATTGTTTGCGCCAGTAATTGACGCCTACGGCCTAGTGTTCACCGCACTTTGGCTGAGCTTTCCGCCCGTCATGATTATCAACAACCGAAAGCTACCAAGCCCAGCTTCGGCGTTTATCGACCACGTGATTGGCGGTGCGGCCGTGCTAGTCGGTGCATTGAAGCTTGCCGTAGGCGAACTTGAGCCGATGCGCCTAGTCCCACGAGACGAAAGTCCGTACATACAAGGCTTGCAATCAGCGCTGGGTGAAATTGGAATTCCTGTTGTCCAGAGCCATCAACTCACGCTGAGCCACAGCCTCAATGTACTGCTCGAACCACTTCGCTTGATCGGCGCTCGTTTGCGCGGTAATCGAATTATTCATATTCACTGGACCTACCCATTTCGATTACCGGGTGGCAAATTTGGCAGAGGTTTCGCGCAAATTTGGTTCTACATTTACATCATTACCGCGCGAGCGAATGGTTTGAAAATTGTTTGGACCATGCATAATCGGTTGCCTCACGAAAGAGTTTTTCTGAATGACTTGAAGGCGCAGAAGTTTCTTGCATCACGGGCAATGGGGATAATTGCCTTGACCGAGTCATCGGCTCAGATCATTGCCAGCCAGTACCTCCGCAAAGATGTTGAAGTTATTCCTCACCCAGCGATTTTGCTGCCAATACCCAGTGCAAACAAAATCCAGAATCAAACTCTCAAAGCCCCCAGCGAACAAAAAGTCTTCAGCACATTTGGTTTGTTGCGTAAATACAAAAACGTTGAGATGCTGATCAACATTGCGGGTCAAGTCAGCGGATCGGCAAAAATTCGAATCGCTGGATTACCTTCTCCTGAATATGGGGATTTGTTGGCCCGTCACATCAATTCAGCGAAATTGGCGGGCGGAAACGTTGAAGCGAAGTTTGCCTATCTAAGTGAGCAAGAACTAGCGGATTTCTTGGATTCGAGTGATTTCGCTGTATTTACATTCCATGAAATAACGAATTCAGGTTCGGTCATGACAGCTCTTGCCACAGGACTCCCTTGCATCATCCCTAATCACCAATCACTTAATCAAATTCCTACTTCCGCCGTTATTCGTTTCGATTTAGAAAAAGGCGAAAACGGCCTGCGCGAGGCCTTACTAAGCGCCGCCTCGATGACTGAACTGGAGTATCAAGCCATGAGCGATGCGGCTCAGAAATTCGCGAAGGAATACTCGTGGCTAGAAGTGGCACGATCGCACAACTCCCTCTTTAGACGACTTATAAGGGCATAGATATGGCCCGCATCGTTATCTTGAGCCCGTTTGCCCCACCCGCCGATGGAATCGGTGAGCACACCAGAAACTTGGTGAATGCTTTTGTGCAAGAAGGGCAGGAGTGCATAATTATTGCCCCTGAATCTGGGTCGAACCAAGCCTTGAAATTTATCGGGTTTCGAAGTGGTGACAAGACAGTTCAAGTCCCGGTGCTTCGTGTGTTGGGACCATTTGGTAGCCAGAGGGCGTGGAGAGAATTAAGAAGGTTTGAGCCTGACTTGATTTATACGCAATTCGCGATTTCTTCCTTCGGAAGTTCAATCTTCTCCCTGCTTTCAGTCCTCCGGAAAGCGCAAAAACAAAAACTTCAATGCATCAGTGGATTTCATGAATCAGCAAGGGAGTTCAATATTTTGGGACCTATTTCCCGAATGATTTACCGTGCCGGAGCAAAATCAACAAACCAAGCCATTTCATTTTCTACAGCTGGATTTGATGCTCTCACTGCGAGCGGTCTATTCGCTAACGAAGGAAGAGTTTGGAAGCTTCCACACGGCACCTCAGAACCGCAGGCATTACCCGAGGACTTAATTGCTTCAGTTCGACTGAAGTATCACTTGGAAAAGCCAACGATTTTGGTTTTGGGATTCGTTCACCCCGACAAAGGGTCGGACATACTGCTCGATGCCGCTCAAGCAATCTCTGCCGGTCAGCGCGGTGAAGTTCGCTTTCTCTTTGCTGGCATGCCCAGAAAGCGTCGAGGAATCTTCAGGGTGATGGGGCGAGCCGATGTTAAGTATGACAAAGCCTTACGAAAACAAAGTGCTAACGAGTTAAAAACTTTGGACATCTCCTTCGCGCCCTATGTCCCAGACGCAGACGTTGTGGCGCTGTTGAAGGAGGCGGCGATGGTGGTGTTGCCGTACCGCCGATCCACCCAAAGCGGCATAGCCAACCTGGCGCTTGCAAGTGGGGCGCTAATAATTGCCTCAGATCTTCCGGGCTTAAAAAGTGACCTTGGCGATTGCGCTGAGTATTTTTCTGGCTCGCCTCAAGATTTGGCTGAGGTAATCAAATCACGCTTGTCGGAGGGTTGCACCCTAGAGAACCTTGAGCTCCGAGCGAAATCTATGCAACGAGCCCGTAGTCAGAGTTATCGCAGAGTAGCGACTGAGATTTTGACAATTGCTGGAGTCTGTCCTTGACACTAAAGCAAGATCACTGCATAGCTGTCATCGTTGTGACCTACAACGCAATTGGGACTATAGAAAAGTGTCTCGACAGCATTGAAGAAAGCTCAATCAGCCCAGCGCTCGTTTTGGTTGTCGACAATGGATCGACGGACGGAACGGTGGATTTTTTGAAAAATCGGAATTCCGTTCGATTGCTTGAGTCTGGTTCAAATTTAGGATTTGGCGGAGGCTGCAATTCTGGAATCAGTGCCGCGCTGGAAGACGGAGCAACGGAACTGCTCTTTGTGAATCCGGACGCATCTCTCGAGCGAAGTTGCCTTGAAGAACTCGTGAAAGGGCTTGAGGATCATGAAACTGCGTGTGTCGCTTCACCGCTGATTCTTGCTGAGCCGAGTGGTCACATTTGGTACGCCGGAGCAAATTACGACATAGGTCACTCGGATTTTGACCATATTGGACAAGGGCAGGAACTCAGTTCTGAATTTCTCGACACCAAGGTGACGGGTCGTCCAACTGGTTGCGTGATGTTGATTAGGGCCTCAGGAATCAAGAAACACGGAGTTTTTGACCCTTCTTATTTCTTGTACTGGGAAGAGTGTGAGTTGTTTTCGAGGCTTTCTAGTAGTGGGGAATATGCGCTTTTTGTCGGTGCTGCGCGAGCGCACCATAAAGTGAGCACAAGTACCGGGGGTGCCGGTAGTGCACTCTACGAGTATTACTACTTGAGAAATTGGGCTCGGTTTTTGAGTGAAGCGCAAGACAGGGGCAAATTAAAAGCGTTGCTCACAATGGCCAGAAAGGTCGTAGGTCGCTGGGCGCACCTCGTCAAGCGCCTCGGAATTAAGCGAGGGATTTCTATCGTCGTCATTGGGCTGCTTGGAATTCGAGATTTTTGGATCGGGCGTACAGGTTACGTTTCCAGGAGGGGAAAGTGACGTCTGAATCACTAAGCCCTGATAGTCGCACCTTGCCACCGGCGTTGAGGATTTTTACGAGCGTAATTTCAGGCATTGGCAGCAACCTCTTGCTCGCGGCGATGGGTGCTGTGGTGATTGGGACGATGACTCGATCGCTGGGCGCCTCTTCATACGGGGTTTTCCTGACCGCATTGAACATAACTTCCATCATTGGCCTAGTGACCGATCTCGGAATAAATTCGATAACGGGTCGTGAGATATCGAAGAATCCATCGCTCGCCTCCGAAATTCTGGGGACGAATCTCGCAATGCGGATCACTCTGAATATTTTGTTGGTCCCAGTATCGGCATTGTTTAGCGCACAGGTTTCGCACGCCGGACTGACGTTAGGCATCTGGCTAATGGCCTTCTCGCTGCCATTTGATTCTGCACGAATCGTTGCGGCGAGCGCCTACGTGTCATCCATCAAGAATCACATACCCGCTATTTTGGCAACACTTCGTCAAGGAATTTTTGTCATTGGAGTAATTGGAGCTGTTGCAACTCACCGGGGAGTAGACGGGTGCTTCGAAGCATACTTTTCTTCGACCTTGGCTTGTGGAGTTGCCGCACATTTCATCGCTCAACGCGAAGTGAGATTCAAGCCGCTCATCAAATTCCACCTTTGGTTGACACTTGTGAAGCAATCGATTCACTTGGGTTTGATTCAAGTGATTAACCTGCTCTATCTCAAGGCCGACATCTTGCTAATCGGTGCTCTCTCATCGAATCGACTAGTGGGTATCTATGGCGTTGCCTATGCGGTAGTCACTCTATTTTCGGTCATCCCCAGCACATTCATGACCGCGATGCTGCCACTTCTGAGTCGTGCTTCTGATAATGAATTCAAAATTCTGGTATCTCGTTCGGTGCAATGGATGTGTTTCTTGAGTGCACTTATTCTGGTTGGGATAATTAATTTTGGTCGAGTTGTTCTGTATGTTTTTGCCGGTAAGAATTTTTTCGAAGCGTATGTTCCGTTGGTTCTTCTTTCGATTGGTGCAATATTTACTTTCATGAATGCCGCATTTGGGTTTGCCAGTGTCGCGAAGGACTCACACCGTAAGTTATGGGTTGTTAGCCTCCTTGGATTGGCTATAAACATTCTTGCCAACCTATGGGTCATCCCTCGGTACGGACTTACCGGCGCGGCTGGAGTAACGCTAGCGACTGAAATTTTGACCCTGTGGGGTGTTAAGCGAAATTTTGAGACCACCCTTGGACTTCGAGTGCCGCTCCTACAAAAATTCGCCAGTGCGACGCTTTGCATTGGCCTCGCATCCGGCACCACCTTCTGGTTGTTTGGGCGGGAGTCCGGTTACTCGAGCATGACTTTATTATCCGCGTTGTTTGCGGTCGCAGTATTTTTATTTTCGGCAACCGTCTTGAAACTTCTCCCTGACGGCGTGGCAAGGGTCATTCGAACCCGAGTTTTTGGCGAAACGAAGTCCTGAGCCGAATTCCCTAGGATGCCCCGCTCAAGAAGCCCAAAATTGGGCAATTTCAGTTGTTCCTCAAGACCGGTAGGGTAGATGGTTCAATGAGTCTATTTTCTAGAGCCCTCCGTGCCGGTGAAGGCAAGCGCGTCCGCCAATTAGCTGAATTGGTCGTGCCGATCAACGCCCTGGCCGACGAAATGTCCGCGCTCACTGACGCGCAATTAAAGGCTAAGACCGATGAATTTAAGGCGCGTCTCGCTGAGGGTGAAACGCTGGACGACCTGTTAGTCGAGGCCTACGCGGTTGTTCGCGAAGGGGCTAGTCGCGTACTTGGTCAGCGCCACTACGACGTTCAGTTAATGGGTGGAATGGCCTTGCACTTTGGATGGATTGCCGAAATGAAGACCGGTGAAGGTAAAACCCTCGTTTCGACATTGCCGGTTTATCTCAACGCCCTGGCCGGCAATGGCGTGCACGTCATTACCGTTAATGATTACCTCGCCACCCGTGACGCCAACTGGATGGGGCAGTTGCACCGTTTCTTGGGCCTCACCGTTGGACGCGTTGGGCCAGACAACGAAGACTTTGAAGCCAAGCGCGCGGCCTACGCCTGCGACATCACGTACGGCACCAATACCGAATTTGGTTTCGATTACCTACGTGACAACATGGCGCGCTCGCGCGAGCAAATGGTTCAACGTGGCCACCCCTTCGCCATTGTCGACGAAGTCGACTCAATCTTGATTGACGAGGCCCGAACGCCACTTATCATCTCGGGTCCTTCAAGCGACACGACCAAGTTGTACTACCAGTTCGCCTCCATTGTCCGCACACTCACTCGAGATGTTGACTACGAAGTCGATGAAGAGAAAAAGACGGTTATTCCAACGGAAGAAGGAATTGAAAAGGTGGAGCGCCAGCTTGGCGTCACCAACCTCTACGACGCCGTCGCCACGAACTACGTACACCAGTTGGGTCAAGCCCTGCGAGCCAAGGAACTCTTCCGCCGCGACAAGGAGTACCTCGTCGCAGATGGTGAGGTCAAGATCATTGACGAATTCACCGGACGCACCATGGACGGACGTCGCTGGGCCGACGGACTCCACCAAGCCGTTGAGGCCAAGGAACGGGTCAAGATTCAAGACGAGAATCACACCTGGGCCACAGTCACTTTGCAGAACTATTTCCGCATGTACGACAAGCTCGCGGGAATGACCGGAACTGCGGAAACTGAAGCCGCCGAATTCGCCACGACCTACGGTCTTAGTGTTGTTCCGATTCCGACTCACCGACCGGCCCAACGTAAGGACGAAGCAGACCTTATTTACAAGACTGAAGCGGACAAGTTTGCGGCCATCATTGACGACGTGCGAGAGCGCAACCAAAAGGGCCAGCCAGTTCTGCTCGGTACTGCTTCGGTTGAAAAGTCTGAGTTGTTGTCTCGCGAGCTCTCCAAGGCGGGTATTCCACACGAAGTCCTAAACGCCAAGCAGCACTTCCGCGAAGCAGAGATTGTGGCCCAAGCGGGTCGTCTCGGCGCAGTGACCGTAGCCACCAACATGGCTGGTCGTGGAGTTGACGTTCTTTTGGGTGGCAATCCGGAGGGTCTTGCGCACCGTGAACTCGGAGGATCGTCGGTAACGGTTATCGCAGATGACTACGAGGCCAAGTTCCAATCCGCTCTGGCTAAGTGGAAGCCCCTGTGTCAGGCCGAAGGTGATGAAGTTCGTGCCCTCGGGGGACTGTACGTATTAGGAACTGAGCGCCACGAATCACGGCGCATTGACAATCAGTTGCGTGGTCGCGCTGGACGTCAAGGTGACCCAGGTGAAAGTCGCTTCTACCTGTCTCTCGAAGACGAGCTCTTGCGTCTGTTCGCTACAGGCGCTGTGCAATGGGTTATGGACCGGACCATGACCGAGGGCGAGGCCATCGAAGCCAAGATGGTCTCCAAGGCCATTGAGAGAGCTCAGAATACGGTCGAAGGACGCAACGCCGAAATTCGTAAGGACGTCTTAAAATACGACGAAGTTATGAATGAGCAGCGCAAGGTGATCTACCAAAGGCGCATGGAAGTTATTGATGGTGATGACCTTCACGACGAGACGATTGCCACGATCGCTGAAGCCCTCACTGGAACCATTGAAAATTCGGTTGGTGAATTCTCCGAAGACTGGGACGCCCAACAAATCGTGAATACCGTGATGTCGGTATACCCAACTAGGTTGACCGCCAGCCAAGTCGCTCAGTTGAAAGATGTCGATGCACTAGTCGAGACGGTGGTTTCTGACGCGATTGCCGCCTTTGAATCGAAGGTCGAAACATTCCCTGGCGGTCTTGACACGATGCGTGACGTTGAGCGAGACGTCATGTTGCAGGTCATCGACCAGCGCTGGCGCGAGCACCTGAGTGACATGGACCATTTGCGTGACGGTATCCACCTCCGTCAGGTGGCGCAACAAGATCCGCTAACGGCCTGGCAACGCGAAGGTTTCGAAATGTTTGACCACCTACTCGAGTCTGTCAAGACCGAGTACGTACGTTTCATTACCCACGTCGAAGCCGTCCAGCCCGAATCAGTGGCTACGGGTCTAGAGGGTGCGGTCACCAATGCGGCTGAAGTCGCACCGGGTGCTGCGGCATTACCCGAGCACAAGCAGTCGGCCAAGCCCGCCGCTAAAGAGGGCGACAAGATTGGCCGCAACGATCCTTGCTGGTGCGGTTCAGGGCGCAAGTTCAAGCAGTGCCATGGCCGACCCTAAGTCCGAGAACGCACTTCGAAACGCCCAAGCGAGCCTGGAATCTCTCAGGGCTCGTTGGCAGGCCGCAGCCGAATACTTAAAAATTGACCAACTTCGATCACGTTTTGATGTTCTCAGCGAAGAGGCCGCCAACCCTAATTTGTGGGATGACCAGGATCATGCGCGTGAGGTGACCACCGAACTTGGGCGAGCCACCAATGACCTTGAAAACTTCGACCGATTAGGCACCGAGATTGAAGACGCCGAGGTCATGGGGGAGTTCGTCAAGGAATCATTAGCGGGTGGAGAGGTCGACTCCGCTTTGTTGACTGAACTCACGACTTCGGTTGAAGCCCTCGAAGCCAACATTGGATCTTTGGAGACCCAAAGTCTCCTCAGTGGTCAATACGACGAAAACGACGCCATTGTGGAATTGCATGCTGGTGCGGGCGGCACGGACGCCCAAGACTGGACCGAAATGCTGCTGCGCATGTACTCGCGCTGGGCCGAGCGTCGAGGTTTCTCCGTCGAGGTGGATGAAGCTACCGAAGGGACTGAAGCGGGACTCCTTTCGGCCACTTTCATCGTGAAGGGTCGTTTCGCCTACGGCTGGATGGGCGCCGAACGCGGTGTCCACCGACTCGTTCGCATCAGTCCTTTTGACTCGCAGGCCCGCCGTCAAACGAGTTTCGCCTCACTTGAAGTGACGCCCCTGCTGAGCGAGGACGCTGCCTCGCTAGTGGAGATTGATGAAAAGGATCTTCGCGTGGATACCTTCCGCTCATCAGGAGCGGGTGGGCAGCACGTGAATAAGACCGATTCGGCTATTCGAATCACTCACCTACCTACAGGGATTGTGGTGAGTTGCCAGAATGAGCGGAGCCAGCACCAAAACCGTGCACGCGCGATGCAGATGCTGGAATCCAAGCTTGCGGAAAAGGCTCGTGCTGAACGCCAGGCGGAGATGGACGCTCTCAGCGGTAACCGAGGCGATAACGCGTGGGGATCGCAAATCCGAAGTTACGTCCAAGCCCCTTATCAGTTGGTCAAGGACCACCGAACTGAACACGAGACTGGAAATGTCGAAGCGGTTTTGGACGGCGACCTCGATTCCTTCATGGAAGCCGAGTTGCGGCGCCAGCGCTCGAAATCTTAAATATCACTGCGAATTCCCATTTTTAAGGGATTTCTAGTGCCAAAAAAATAGGGTTTCAAAGTAAGATGGGCCTACGGCGTTTGTTTCGCCACCACCACTAACACTTAAGGGTGATGACATGATTCGATTTGAGAACGTTGGAAAGACTTACCCCAACGGAACGCCCGCACTCAAGGACATCAACCTTGACATTGAAAAGGGTGAATTCGTCTTCCTCGTAGGAGCCTCGGGGTCCGGAAAAACAACCTTCTTGCGCCTCTTGCTGCGCGAGGAGCTACCCGACTCGGGTCGAATTCTCGAAGCCGGTCGAGACATCGGTGAACTGCCCAAGTGGCGCGTGCCCTATCTGCGACGAAACATTGGCTGTGTCTTCCAGGACTTCCGACTTCTGCCAAATAAGACCGTTTATGAGAATGTGGCCTTTGCCCTCGAGGTGATTGGCCGTCCTCGCTCTACCGTCGAGTCCCAAGTGCCACAGATCCTTGAATTGGTTGGTTTGGCCGACAAGTCGAACAACCTCCCCTCGGAGCTCTCCGGTGGTGAGCAGCAGCGCGTGGCCGTGGCCCGGGCCTTCGTGAACCGACCACTCATTCTGCTCGCCGACGAACCAACTGGAAACCTCGACCCCGCTAACTCAGAGTCCATCATGTCGCTGTTGGAGCGAATCAACCGCACCGGTACCACCGTGGTGATGGCGACGCACGATAAAGCTCTCGTAGACCGGATGCGCCGTCGCGTAATCGTGTTGGACAAGGGTGAAATGGTCCGCGACCAAGTTCGCGGTGTTTATGGAGTTGACGAAGGAGCACACCGCTAATGCGCGTTTATTTCCGCTACGCCTTTCGCGAGACGATTTCTAACCTCTGGCGAAACCGCATGATGACCCTGGCCGCAGTCTTGACCGTGGCCGTGTCCCTTTCCCTCGTAGGGTCCGCTCTCTTGCTTAAGCAAAGCGCCGCCCAGGCCTCAGTGGCGTGGCAGACCGGAACTCGAGTCACGGTGTGGATGAACCCCACCGCCTCGCAGGGTGAATTGGACGCCGTTCGCACCCAGCTCGCGGACTCACCGCTCGTGCACCGTTGTGTATTCTTCGATCAGGCGCGAGACTACAAAGAATTCTTGGCCTCACTCCCACCGTCGGAAACCAACGTCTTGACCGCGGCGGACATGCCAACCTCATTCCGTTGTGAGCCGACCATTCCCGCTGACGCGTTTATTGTCGAGTCGACTTTCAAGAATCAGCCCGGCGTGTATGACGTGACTGCTCCCGAGCAGCAAATTCGCCAGATGAATCACGCCATCCGTATTCTGCAGATTGTCTTCCTGGCCTTGGCGGGTGTGCTCCTGTTGTCCGCTACGGTGCTGATCTTGAACACCATTCGCATGGCCATCTTCGCTCGTCGTCGCGAGGTGTCAGTAATGAAGCTCGTGGGTGCGACCAACTGGTTCATTCGAATTCCGTTTATCACGGAAGGCTTCATCCAGGGCTTGCTCGGCTCGCTGGTAGCGGCTCTGGCCGTCACTGCGCTACACACCTGGTATCCACTCCACAATGAATTTGCGCTTAATAACGTGGCGCTGCTCGGCACCAATG